>Ga0209694_1000152_pt1 | contig 129940 bp, 148 predicted proteins | sample GluameincwithD2O_FD_187499 | JGI IMG/M metagenome (GOLD analysis project Ga0209694, IMG submission 187499) | Mouse cecum microbial communities from Vienna, Austria - Glucosamine amended microcosms incubated with D2O (SPAdes) (version 2) | ecosystem: Host-associated > Mammals > Digestive system... | reverse complement strand
TTATAGAAGGATGGTATAACAGAAAAAGGATACATTCAGCGATAGGATATCAAATACCTTATGAAATAGAAAAAATGTCAGCGTAAAAATTCCACGCTTTTGTGTCCAAAAACTTGACATAGATTCACTTTGTCTCATTTTAAAAGTAGAAAACACAGGAGAATAAAATGAAGCAAAACACGATAGAAAGAAAAGAACAAAAAAGACCCAAAAGAGGATATGGCTTAGATAAATATTATGAAGAGGAAAGAATAGAAAGAGAGAAAAAGGAAGCAAAGAATAAAAAGAAGAAAATAAAAAAGAGAATATTCTTATGTTTGAAAATATTAATAGCGTTAATAATTCTAGGAATAATAGGAATATTCTTATTCTTCAAAACAAGTCTATTCCAAAAATACAAAGAAATATGGGTACAAACAGCCATGACAACAATGAACCACCAATACTTAGCAACATGGTTCTTATCAGATGAAGAAATTGCAGAAATAATGAAAAGCCTAGAAGTAGAAAACAACGAGAACTCTAATTCTGAAAACATAGTCGTAGAAAAGCCAAAAGAAGAAAAGAAAATCACCGTAGAAAAAATCACAGGAAAAGGCTATGTAGGATATGTTATGACAGTTCCAGATGCATCAAAAGTAAAACTAGTAGACGGAAGACAAAAGCGGAAGAGGCTCAAAACTAAGTGAAATTGTAAAAAAACACAATGCAGTTGGTGGAATTAACGCAGGAGGATTTGCAGATCCAAACGGAGTAGGCTCAGGAAACATACTTGTAGATACAGTAATTATGAATAAAAAATTATTATATGGGAATAAATCTACAAGATATAGCTTAATAGGATTAAATTCAGAAGGAAAACTAATATTAGGAAAATACAATTTCCAAGAAGCATTAAATGCAGGAATTGAAAATGCAGTAGAATTCGGACCATTTATTATAGTAAATGGAAACAAACAAATAAAAAATTCAAATTCAGGTGGAATACACCCAAGAATGGCAATAGGACAAAAGAAAGACGGAACAATGCTATTTGTATCAATAGACGGAAGGCAACCTGGATATAGCATAGGAACAAGCCTATTAGAGCTACAAAATATATTTGAAAGATATGGAGCATATAATGCAGCAAATTTAGACGGGGGTTCATCTGCAACCATGTACTACAATGGAAAAGTAGTAAATAAAACATCAACACCAATGGGTGAAAGATATTTGCCAAACGCATTTATTATAGAAAAATAGCAAATAGATGTGTCCCAAAATGGACAAAATGTCCAAAAGGAAACGTCCCAAATGGACAAAAAGGAGTAAAATTATGTTTAATTTTTCGTTTGATAAAAGAACAATGTATATAATATTAGCTGTGTTAATAGGGGTTAACTTGCTAACATATATAACTAATCCGACAATGTTAGTATCACTATTATTTAGTGTACCAGGAGTACTAATAGCGATAACATTTCATGAGTTTGCACACGGATTTGCAGCATACAAATTAGGAGATAATACAGCTAAAAATGAAGGAAGACTAACATTAAATCCATTAGACCATTTAGATCCAATTGGTTTTATAATGTTGTTATTTGCAAGATTTGGCTGGGGAAAACCAGTACATGTAAATCCAAATAATTATACAAGAAAAATGTCAATGGAAAAAGGAGAAGCGATAGTTTCAGCAGCAGGACCAGTAATGAATATTTTACTTGCAATTATATTTACACTTATATATTTTGCAATAGATAAATTTGCAGGAGCTACCTTTTTAACAGCAACAGTTGGAAAAGTAATAATGACAATAATTTATGATACAATACTTATTAATATTGGGCTAGGAATATTTAACTTAATACCATTACCACCACTAGACGGTTCAAAAATAATTATGCCTTTTTTACCATATAATGCTAAATCATGGTTTATAAACAATGAGCAAATATTTTATATTATATTTGTTGTATTATGGGTAACAGGAATAGCAGGTGATATAATTTCACCAGTAATAAGTTGGGTAGCAACAGGAATTTTTAGCTTAGGAAATTTAATTATAAGATAATTAGAACAGGTTTTGTCTATCCAAATAAAAGGGGTGGTACAAAACCTGTCTTAAATTATATAAATATAAAGAGCTTTTTAGAAACATAGAAAGGAATGTAGCAAAAATGGACAAAGATATAATAACAATGCGGAATAGAATCAAGTTGTGACGAAACATCAGTAGCAATAATAAAAAACGGTAGAGAGATTCTATCAAATATAATTGACACACAAATACCAATACACGAAAAATATGGTGGAGTAGTACCAGAGATAGCTTCAAGAAACCATATAGAAGCAATTTCAAGAGTAGCAAAAAAAGCATTAGATGAAGCAAAAATATCTTGGAATGACATTGACGCAATAACACCAACATATGGACCAGGACTAGTTGGAGCTTTGTTAGTTGGGTTATCATACGCAAAAGCGCTAAGCTTAGCAATTAACAAGCCGCTAGTAGGTGTAAATCATATTCAAGGACATATAGCTTCAAATTACATAACATACAAGGAGTTAGAACCACCATTTATATGTGTTATGATGTCTGGAGGAAATACTCAAATAATAAATGTAAAAAGCTATACAGAGTTTGAAGTTTTAGGTAAAACACGTGATGATGCAATAGGTGAAGCTTTTGACAAAGTGGCAAGAGTAGTTGGACTAGGTTATCCAGGTGGGCCAAAGGTTGATAATCTAGCAAAAGAAGGACAAGCAAATATCGAATTACCAAAAACACATTTTGACGGAGATACACTAGATTTCAGTTTTAGTGGAATAAAAACAGCAGTAATAAACTTATATCATAAAAATCCTGAAATAAACAAAGCAGATTTATGTGCAAGTTTTCAAAAAAATGTAACAGAAACTTTAATGGAAAATGTAAAAAAAGCGTTAGAAAAAACAAATATAAAAACAGTAGTATTAGCAGGTGGAGTATCAGCAAATTCATATATTAGAAAAGAGTTTTTAGAGCTAGAAAATGAAGGGATAAAAGTATATATGCCAGATTTAAAACTATGTACAGATAATGCAGCAATGATAGGGTCAGCTGGATATTATAATTTCATAGAAGGAAGAAGAGACAACCTAAATTTGAACGCTGTACCAAATCTAAAATTATAAAAGGAGAGAACTATGTCAATATACACAATTGGGGATTTACATTTATCTTTTAAGGAAAATAAACCAATGGATATATTTGGAGATAATTGGGAAAACCACGAAGAAAAAATAAAAGAAGATTGGATTAAAAAAGTAAAAGAAGATGACCTAGTAGTATTACCAGGTGATTTTTCGTGGGCAATGTATTTAAACAGAACAGATGAAGATTTTAGATATTTAAACCAATTACCAGGCAAAAAATTATTACTAAAAGGAAATCACGACTATTGGTGGACAACCCTAAAAAGTATGAGGAATTTTCTTGAAGAAAATAACTTTGAGAACATAGACTTTATTTATAATAATTCATATGAATACGAAAATATCATCATAATAGGGACTAGAGGCTGGAGTTTAACAGATGATAGTGAAGATAAAAAGATGATAAAAAGAGAAGCACTAAGATTAGAACTATCAATACAAGACGCACTAAATAAATATGGTAATAATAGAGAAATAATAGCATTTATGCACTATCCACCAATAAACAAAACCAATATAGATAAAAATGAATCAAATGAGTTTATTAGAATTATGCAAAAATATAACATAAAACAATGCTATTATGGTCACTTACACGGAAACTCAATAGAAGAGGCAATAGAAGGTCAACATTTTGGGATAGAATTTAAACTAGTTAGTGCAGACGGACTAGATTTTAAATTGTTGAAAATCAAATAAAAGCCAAGGAGAAAAAATGATAGATTTACAAAAAGATGTAAAATATATTAAAGGGGTAGGTCCAAGTAGAGTTCTACTATTAAACAAATTAGGTATTTTTACATTAAATGATTTAATAACATATTATCCGAGAACATATGAAGATAGAAATAAACCTAAATACATATGTGAATGTGAAGATGGAGAAGAAGTATTAATAGAAGCGGTTGCATGCAACAAAATGACAAGTATAAGGCTTAAAGGCAAAACAATGCAAAAGCTAATAGTAAGAGACGAAACAGCTTCTGCAACATTAACATGGTTCAATCAACCATATTTAAGAGACAAATTTAGCATAGGGAATAAATATAAGTTTTTTGGAAAAGTAAGTAAAAGAGCAGGAAAAATAACATTTAATTCACCTGTATATGATAACGAAGAAAAAAATCAAAATACAGGAAGAATCATTCCAATATATCCATTAACATATGGATTACCACAAAGCACAATAAGAAAAATTATGGAAGCAGGACTAAAAGATGTATATGGTAACTTAGATGAGACTTTACCAGAATACATAAGAAAAGAATATAATTTAGAAAACATAAATGAAGCAACAAAACACATACATTTTCCAGAAGAATTTAAAGATTTCAATACTGCAAGAAACAGATTAGTATTTGAAGAATTACTAAGTGTACAATTAGCATTATTACAATTGAAAAATAACTATATGTATAAAGAAAAAGGAATTCAATTTGATAAGCAAGTCAAAATATCAGATGTAATAAACACACTACCATTTAAACTAACAAATGCACAACGACGAGTTTTAGAAGAAATAGAGCAAGATATGGAATCTGACAAAACAATGAACAGACTATTACAAGGAGATGTAGGTTCAGGAAAAACAGTAGTAGCAATGTGTGCTGCATATAAAGCGGTAAAATCAGGATATCAAGCAGCAATAATGGCACCAACAGCAATACTTGCAACACAACATTTAGAAAACTTCAAAAATATTTTAGAAGACTTAGGAATAAAGTGTGAATTATTAATTTCTGGAATAACTAAAAAGAAAAAAGAAGACATATTACAAAGGCTAGAAAATGGTGAGATAGACATACTAATAGGAACACATGCAATAATAGAAGAAAATGTAGTATTTAAAAATTTAGGACTGGTAGTAACAGATGAACAACATAGATTTGGAGTAAAACAAAGAACTAAAATAGCAGAAAAAGGAGAAAATCCAGATGTATTAGTTATGACAGCAACGCCAATACCAAGAACTCTGGCTTTAATACTATATGGAGACCTAGATATATCAATAATAGACGAATTACCACCAAATAGAAAGAAAATAGAAACAATAGCAGTAGGAAAAAATATGACAGACAGGATAAATAACTTTATAAAACAGCAAGTAAAAGAAGGAAGACAAGCATATATAGTATGTCCACTAGTAGAAGAAAACGAAGAAATGGACTTAAAATCAGTAGAAAAATTATACCAAACATATAGTACAGAAGCCTTTTCAGAATATAGAGTTGAATATATCCATGGAAAGATGAAACCAAAAGAAAAAGATGAAATAATGGAAAAATTCAAAAACAAAGAAATAGACATTTTAATTTCAACAACTGTAATAGAAGTAGGAGTTGATGTTCCAAATGCAAATATAATGGTAATTGAAAACTCTGAAAGATTTGGATTAGCACAACTTCACCAATTAAGAGGAAGAGTAGGAAGAGGAGAGTATCAATCATATTGTATATTAAAATGTGAAGGGAAAAGTGAAAACACAAGAAAAAGGATGAAAGTAATGGTAGAAACAAATGACGGATTTGTAATATCAGAAAAAGACTTAGAACTAAGAGGGTCAGGAGACTTTTTTGGAACAATGCAACATGGACTGCCAGAATTTAAAATTGCTAACTTGTTTGAAGATATTGAAATGCTTAAAATGGTGCAAAGTGTTGCAATGAAGATATTAGGAGAAGACCCTAAACTGGAACAAGAGAAAAATCAACAATTAAAAAATTTAATTAGAGATAAGTTCGCAAAAAGAATAGAAATTTAAACTTTTTGGGACAGGCCAAAAAAAGTTTTGAAAAAGTGTGATTGACTTTTTCTGTCGAAAATAGTATAGTATATTTGTAAAAAGTAAAAGGATGTAGATAAAATGTTTTCAATAATAATAAAATTAATTTCAGCAATTATACTTCTGATAGGAGTAATATTGATTTTTGATGCTAGGATAATAACTAAAAGATTTTTTGGTTTTGGAGACCAAAACGAAGCTTCAAATGGATTAAAAATATTAGGATTTATATTAGCTCTTGTTGGTGGATTAATTATGTATTTTAATATGTAATGAAATAATATAAAGAGCTCTTACATAATGTAAGAGCTCTTTGCTTAGTTAGTAGCTGTTTTTTCGATTTTTACAAAGCTACATTCGACAAAACCGGGCTCGTTAAAAGTAGCACTATACATTTTACTACTATTGAGCATATCTACCAATAACCTCATATCGTTTTCCTCAAAATAAAACTTAGAATAAGTTTCAAGAGGTCTAACAAAAATCCGCCTGCAAACAGTATCTGAAAGGTACAAAGTATCTAAATGTTTTTCTTCCATAACACTCAGTACCCATTCATAAAGCTGCTCGAATTTTTCTTTGGGGTTTGACACTGGAGTGTCTAACGGATGCCGATTAATAGCTTGTCTTTTCTTGTTCATGCTGTTTCCTCCATAATCTAAGCATTGAAAAATTGCATATTTTTATTATATCACATGTTACATAAAATTGCAAATATTAATGATAATTAATAAAAAATCGAAAATACGCAAAAAGGACTACACAAAAAGGAAAAGATGTGCTATTATATATAAGTAGAACAAGGAAAATTAAAGGAGGAATTAAATATGTCAGGACATAGCAAGTGGCATAACATACAAGCAAAGAAAGGAAAAGCAGACGCAGCAAGAGGAAAAATATTCACAAAATTAGGAAGAGAATTACTAATAGCAGTAAAAGAAGGTGGACCAGACCCAGCAGGAAACTCAAAACTAAAAAATGTAATAGCAAAATGTAAAGCAGCAAATATGCCAAATGATACAATAAACAATGCAATAAAAAAAGCATCAAGCAGTAATGAAAACTACGAAGAAATAACATATGAAGGATATGGACCAAGTGGAGTTGCTGTAATAGTAGAAGCATCAACAGACAACAAAAATAGAACAGCGGCAGACGTAAGACACGTATTTGACAAAGCTGGTGGAAACTTAGGAACTAGTGGATGTGTATCATACATGTTTAACAAAAAAGGAATAATAGTAATAGAAAAAGAAACAACAAAAATGGACGAAGAAGAATTAATGATGTTAGCACTAGATGCAGGAGCAGAAGATTTTGAAGCATCAGAAGAAATTTACGAAATAACTACAGACCCAAGCGATTTTTCAGAAGTTCGTGAGAAATTAGAAGAAGCAGGATTAGAATTCTTAGAGGCAGAAGTACAAATGGTACCAACAACAACAGTAAGCCTAGACGAAAAAGGCATAGAAAAAATGGAAAGACTAATAGAAAGATTAGAAGATTTAGATGATGTTGCAAATATTTATCACAACTGGGAAGAATAAAAAATAGGGGAATGAAAGATATGGAACAAAGGAAAAATGCAAAAATATTAAAAATTTTAATTATAACAATATCAATAATGGTATTAATACTAATAGGTGTAATTGCATATTTATATTTTCAAACAGATATGTTTAAAACCAATAAAACACTATTTTTTAAATATGTAGCACAAGCAGGAAACGAAGAAACGGGATTTATAGACAACCAAACAATTCAATATTTTGAAAAGAAAGAAAACACACCATACACAAATAGTGCGACATTTAAGACTGACATCAAAATGGAAGATGAAGAAGAATTATTAAAAGCAGTAAATCAGTTTAACATAACTGTCAAAGGGAAAACAGATAATCAAGCAAATAAAACAGAACAAGAAATATCATTAAACTATTCAAATGATGTTAATTTTCCATTAACATATAGAAAAATAGAAGATGTTATGGGAATTCAAACAGAATATATAAGTAAAAGTTTTGTGGCAATTGATACAACTGACACAAGTACTACAAATGCAACACTAAATTCTATAATAAATATAGTAAATCAAATAAAAGATGCATCTGACAAAAAAGATGAAACAAAAAATATAGAAATAACAGAACAAGAAAAAGAACAAATAATAAACAGATATACAGAAGTTCTAATGCAAAGTATAGGTGATGAAAAATTTTCTAAAACTCAAGAGACAAGTAGTACAGGCTATAAGCTAACATTAACGACAGAAGATATGAAGAGTATAACAGTAAAATTATTAGAAACATTAAAAGATGATGAATTAGCTTTAGATAAATTGAACCAATATGCAGAATCTTTGGGAACAACAGATAAAATAGAAAAAAGTAAAATAGAAGAAATAGCTGAAAGTTTCAACGAAATGGAAATAGAGGAAAATCAACAATTTGAAATTGCAGTATACAGTAAAAAAGGAAAAATATCAAAATTAAAAATATCAACAGAAGGAATAGCTGTCGTAATAGATAAAATAAGAGGAAACAACCAAAATAGTACAAGCATTTCTTTGGAAATTAATAATGGAGACAATGTGATTAAAGTTTTAATAGCTGGGGCTTTTAATGGATTAGAAACTATGGAAAGCGTGCAAGAAACTTATCAAGTAACAATACAAGCAAGTGAAGAACAAAGTGTAACATATATTATAAATAATAATGTAAGTTTTGCTGGAAGTGTAGATATAGAAGGCTTTACACAAGATAATAGTACTGTATTAAATGATTTTGAAGATGAACAAGTTACAAACTTCTTAGATGCGGTAACGCAAAGAATAACAGATGTAAATAGGCAACAAATGGAAGAGTTAGGGCTAGAAGAAAGCCAAAACCCATTATTTAATCTATTCCCAGTAGCTTCACTACTTTCATCAGGATCAAACAATATGTTTAATCAAATTTCAGATGAAGAAAGCAATACAGAATTTAACTTTTTGAATAATCAAAATCAATTTGATGAAACTAATATAACTGAAACAAATGCAGAATATGAAATGTATGCAAATACAAATTCACCAGGAGTAACAACAAAAGGATTAATGACAATAATAAGTGAAAACAACGAAAAAGATGGATACAAAATAAAAGAAATAAACTTCAATGGAGAAGAATATGAAGCAACAAGAGAAAACATATCATTCATTAAACAAGAAATATCAACAGAAAAAAATTACAAAATAGAATTTGAAAAAGAAGAAAATACAGGAGCAATATACAGAGCTGTAATAAACGAAAAATAGTTCTAAAATACAAAAAAGAGCATATATATATTATATATGTTCTTTTTTTATGCAAATAAAATAAAAAGGTGGGATGGATATTGAACATTAAAGAAGAAATACTAAGATATTTTCCAAGTAATATATACTCATTGTTAGATAATACAATTAATCAAAATAGACAAGTTGCAGAAGAATTACAAGAAATTAGAATACGTTCAAACAGACCAATCTTATTAAAGCTAAGAAGAACAACAATATTAATAGAATATAATGTAAGTGGAGCAGAAATATTGCAAACGGTAGAAAGACTTTGCAATAATTCGATTTATGCATATAAAAATCAGATATGTGACGGATTTTTAACCATAAAAGGAGGACACAGAGTTGGAATAACAGGGACAGCAGTAATGGAAAATAATAATGTAATCAATTTAAAATATATAACAAGCTTAAATTTTAGAATTGCAAGACAAGTAATAGGTTGTAGCAATAAAATATTGAATGAAATATTAGATATGGAAAATAAAACGATTTATACAACATTGATTGTATCTCCGCCAGGCATGGGAAAAACAACAATGCTAAGAGATGCAATAAGAAACATAAGTAATGGAATTGCAAATATAAATTTTCAAGGCAAAACAGTGCGGTGTAGTTGATGAAAGAGGAGAAATAGCAGCGATGTATCAAGGAATTCCACAAAATGATATAGGAATAAGAACAGATGTAATTGAAAATATATCAAAATCAAAAGGTATGGAAATGCTAATTCGTTCTATGGCGCCAGAGGTAATTGCGTGTGACGAAATTGGCTCAAAAGAAGATGTACAAGCAATACGGAAAAGCAATAAGGTCAGGTGTTAAAGGGATATTTACGATGCACGGAAATTCAATTGAAGATGTGAAAATGAATAAAGAAATTGATTTTCTAATAGAGACAAAACAAATAGAAAAAATTATTTTTTTAGGCTAAAATTCGTATATAAAAAAATATTAAAAAGGTTCTAAAAAAATTTGGCAAGCATACAATATAAGAAAAAGGAAAGGACAAACTTATTATGCAAATAATCAAATATTTTATATTATTTTTAATTTTGCTAGGGACAAGTCTAATTGGAAAGTTTTTAGCGAAAAAATACGTATACAGGTTAGAAGAATTAGAAGAAATAAAAAATGCTTTAAACATATTAAAAACAAAAATTAAATTTACATATGAACCGATACCAGAAATTTTCAAAGAAATTTCATCAAACACCAACAAAAATGTTGGAAACATATTTAAAAAAGCAAGTGAAAAAATGGAGACAACAACAGCCAATATTGCTTGGGAACAAGCGGTAGAAGAAACAGAGACAAATTTGAAAATGCAAGATAAACAAACAATAAAAAAATTATCAAAATTATTAGGACAAACAGATGTAGATGGACAAGTAAGTCAAATAGAAATAACAGAAAACTTTTTAGAAAATCAAATAAAAGAAGCATTTTGCGAAAAACAAAAAAATGAAAAATTATTTACAAGACTTGGTACAATAATGGGACTAGCAATAGTAATAGTATTATGTTAAAATGCTAAATTCTAATTTGTAGAAAGGATAAAAACGAATATGGATATCAATTTATTATTTAAAATCGCTGCAATAGGAATATTAGTTGCTGTTTTACATCAAGTTTTAGTAAGAGCAGGAAGAGAAGACCAAGCAATGATGACAACATTAGCTCGGTTTAGTTATAGTTTTAACAATGGTAATAAAAGAAATAAGCACTTTGTTTGGAACAGTAAGAACAATATTCAATTTATAAAAATAGCGGAAGGAATGAAAATCAATTTGGAAGTTATAAGAATAATTGGAATTGGCTTAATAGCATTAATAATAATAATACTTTTAAAACAATATAGACCAGAATTTGCTATATACATAAGTTTGTTAACAGGAGTACTAATCTTATTGTTAGTAATGGACAAACTAACAGGAATAATAAATTTACTGCAAACACTTGCAAACAAAACATCAATAAATAGCACGTTTCTGACTTTATTAATAAAAATAACAGGAATAGCATTTTTATCAGAATTTGCAGTAAGTATATGCAAAGACTCTGGAGAAGCAGCAATAGCAAGTAAAATAGAAATAGGCACAAAAATTATTATAATATCAATGTCAATACCAATCATATCAAGCTTGCTAGAAATAATATTAAAAATACTGCCCTAAACTTTTTGGGACAGGCCAAAAAAGTTTCACTCGCGGACGTTTTGGGACAGGCCAAAAAAGTTTTGAAAAGAAGATGTGTCCCCAAATGGACAAAATGTCCAAAAGGAAACGTCCCCAATGGACATGAAAGGAACAAATGAAAAAGTTTTTATTGATTATGATAGTTGTTGTTTCTGTGGTGGCAGTTGGTGGCACAAGTTGTGCAGATACTGGAACACAAACGATGAAGGAACAACAAGAAGAATTTAAAATACAAGATTTTATAAAAGGTGCTGAGGAGTATTCTGGTGAATTTTTTGAAGGAATAAATGTTAGTGATGTTTTAGAACAGGCTATAAAGGGCAATGTTGATAATAGTACATTTGCAAAGAGAATATTAAATTTGCTTGGAAAAGAAGTGACTGCAAATGTAAAAGCAATTGTTGGAATACTAGCGGTTATAGTAATTCACAGCATTTTGAAGTCAATCAGCGAAAGCCTTGAAAATGATGGAATAGCAAAACTAGTTTATTATGTTCAGTATATATTAATTGTAACTATAATAATGACTAATTTTTCAGATATTATAAAACTAGTTCAAGATACTACAAGTAATTTGCTGGGATTTATGAATATGTTAGTTCCACTACTTGTTACATTAATGCTTTATACAGGTAGTATAACTACAAGTACAGTGATAGAACCGATAATTTTGTTTATGATAAATTTTGTTGGAAATATGATTCAAAATTTAATTATACCACTTGTTCTGATATTTGCAAGTTTGGTAGTAATTTCAAAAATATCTGACAAAGTACAAATTGATAAATTGTCAAAATTTCTGAAGTCAGGAATTGTATGGTTTTTAGGCATTGTTTTAACAATATTTGTAGGTGTGGTTTCTTTGGAAGGAACATTATCTAGTAGTGTTGATGGAATTACTGCAAAAACTAGCAAGGCGGTTGTAAGCTCGGCGATACCAGTAGTTGGAAAGATTTTAGGAGATGCTGTTGATACAGTTTTAGGCTGTGGAGTTGTTCTAAAAAATGCTGTGGGATTAGTTGGAGTTGTTGTTATTTTAGGAATTTGCATTATGCCTATTTTAAAACTTACAGTTCTGACAGCGTCATACAAATTGCTCTCAGCGCTAGTTCAACCAATTGCAGACAAAAATATAGTGAGTTTACTAGAACAAATAGGAGATATTTTCAAGATATTCTTAGGAATTCTAAGTGCAATGTCATTTATGTTGATAATAGGAACAACATTGGTTTTGAAAATGTCGAATAGTAGTATGATGTATAGATAGGAGCACACAAATGATAGAGTTTTTGAGTAGTTGGACAAAAGGATTAGGTGTAACAATAGTAGTAGTTTCAATTTTAGAAATGCTTTTACCTAATAACAAAACGAAGAAATATATAAGAATGGTATTAGGAGTTTTTGTAATATTCAACATAATATCTCCATTAATTCAAAATAAAGATAAGTTAGATTTGAGCAATTTAGATATTGAAGATTACACAACAGTACAGACAACAAGTACTGTAACCCAAACAAGTATGGACGAGAGAATAAATAAATTGTATGAGGAGGAATTAGAAAAAGATATTACAAAAAAAGTAGAAGAAAAAGGTTATAATGTGAAAAGTGCAAAAATAAATACAACCAGAAATGACGAGCAAGAGTGGGAAATCAACCAAATACAGCTAAATATAGAAAAAGGAAAAGAACCAGAAAAAGAAACCGAAACAGTTGAAAACAAAATAGTAACAGAAGTACAAAAAATCAAAAAAATAGACACAAAAATAAATAAAGAAGAAAAAACTTCAAACCAAGAGAAAAAGATTACAAACACAGACATTCAAAATGTAAAAAAATTTTTAATAGAAGAATATGGGGTGAATGAAAAATGTTTAAAAATCAACTAAAAAGCTTAATCAAAAGTAAAGAAGATGGCGAAGGAAATGACAAAAAGAAAATAGAAAATTTAGTATTTTTTGTAATAATATTAATTATAACAATTGTGATTATAAACATAATATGGAATGGAAATAACAAGAAAAAAGTAGAATCAAATAATGATACAAGCAAAAAATTAGCAAGTTCTGCAATAAATACAACACCTTCGGAAAGTATACAGGCAACAGACAACTTAGAAGAAAAACTGGAAAATATTTTGTCAAAGATACAAGGGGTCGGAGATGTAAAAGTATGCATAAATTATAATGAGTCAAATGAAGTTGTCGCAATGTATAATGAAAATTCAAAAGTAAGTACAACAGAAGAAACAGACACATCAGGAGGAATAAGGAAAATACAAGAAAATAACTCTCAAAAAGATATCATATTTAAAGAAGATAGTGGAGAAAAAACGCCAATTACACAAAAAGTTGTGCAGGCAAAAATCGAAGGTGCAATTATTACAGCTAAAGGTGCTGGAAATGTAAGCACTAAAACCAATATTATACAAGCGGTTGAAGCGGTAACAGGTCTTGCCACACATAAAATTCAAGTTTTCGAAATGAATTAAATTTTTGACAAATGGTAGTTTGAAAGGTCGATATGTGACTTTAAAGAAAAATGTGAAAGGAATGAGATTTTATGAAATTATTAAAGAAAAATCAAGTAATCATTTATGTCATTGCAATAATGATAATGACAGCAGGATATTTAAACTTTACGACAAATACAAATGACAATCAATCAATAGAAACAAGTATGCAAATGGAAGCAAAAGACGACACACTATTAGCTGACATTGGAGACGCAACACTAGTAAACAGTAATGATGTAGTAACAGGAGAAGAAACAACACCTACTAGTGAGGACCAAACTAAAAGTGAAAAGGAAAATAGCAATAATGAAGGGACAGAACAAGCCGATGCAAAAAAAGGAGAAGAAGTGAAAACAAACAGTGAAGTAACAAAAGACGATTATTTTGTACAATCAAAATTAGAAAGAGATACAATGTATTCACAAATGCTAGAAACATATGAAAAAGTTTTAAACAGTAGTAATTCATTAGAAACTCAAAAACAAACAGCAACACAAGAAATAACAAGAATAAATGAATTAAAAAATAGCATTATGATATGTGAAAATTTGATTAAAACAAAAGGTTTTGAAAATAGTATTATTTTTGTAAATGATAAAAGCATTAGTGTGATTGTTGAGAGTGAAGAAATGAAACCAGAAGATGTGGCTAAAATTCAGAATATTATTTCGAGAGAAATGAAAGCAGATATAGATAATATACATATTTCAACTAAGTAATGATATTGCCAAAGGGGACGGACCTTTTTGGCAATTTTTTGCCATTGGGGACAGTCCTTTGGATTTTTTGGGACAGTCCCAAAACGTCCGTAAGCAAAACTTTTTTGGCCTGTCCCAAAAAGTTGCAAAGAAACATAAAATATGTTACAATGGAACTTAACAACTTTAAAGAGATATAATAGTAAGAGGAGGGGAATATGAAGCAAACACGTTTAAGCAAATTCTATTTAGATAAAGAAAAAGATATAAAAGTAAGCATGTATCGTGAAAATGAAGATGAATTAAGATACATTATTGAAACACCAAACCATGGTACAGGAAACCTGATAACAAATTTAGCGAAGTTATGTGATGTGGAAACAGTAAAAGATAAAAATGATATGAAAATTATTACAGGAATAATTCCTGCAAGTATTAATGGAGACAATGAAATTGTATATATATTAAGACTAGGTGGAATAAAATTAGCAAATATATATGAAGATGGCACAATTGAAGTAAGAGCAAAAGTGCCAGCTATTACGAAAACATTAATGTCACAGACGAAAAATTATAATCTACATTTAAAAAAGACAATTGTTAAGTCAAACATATTAAAAAAATCAAAGTTTAGAACAGATTTGCATACACATATGAATGCAAATTTATCTCCTGATGTATTAATTGCGCTAGGAATAAAACATCAAGTTAGATATCCATTATATTACATAAAGAAATTAAAATTAATAATGAGTAAAGAGCAAGAAGAAAAAATATTAAAACAAAGAGCAGAAGTTGAGGAAGAATATAAATATTGTAAATTAGAAGGAAAACATAAAATAAGAAAAATTGATGATAATACTTTTATAAATTTTGCAGATTTTATATTAAATAATTTAGAAAATGCATCACATAATATTGCAAAAATAAGAAATAGTCTATCAATATTAAAAGACGGGCAAGCGGTTTTTACCAACCTTGAAAAATTATACATTTATAGATATGCCTTCACAAAAGGAAAAGAAGCTGATTATAAAATTGACTTAGATATAGAAAAGATAAATAAAATCCCTAAAGACGGGGTAAAAACAAAACTAAAACAAATGTTAAAAGATAATGAAAATCCAGAGTTAAAAAATATAACATTAAGACAAGATAAATATTTGTGGATTGCAAGAGAATATCAAAAACAGAAAATTGATTATACAGAAATTGCAGATTCAGATTTAGTAAAAGCAAATGGACCAGCAATACAATTAATTAAAGAAGTGCATGGAATAATGCCATACATAGAAAAAGAAACAGGTGTAAAAATTCGTTTATTAGCAGCTATGAGAAGAATTCCACTTACAATTATTCAAAGCCAAATGATAGGTGGAAATTATTTAAGAGAAAACTTAGATGTTCTAAAAACAGTTGCAAAAAGCCCATATGTTGTAGGCAGCGATTTTATGGGAGAAGAAATAAATGATATATCAGATTTAAAACCAGCTATAAAAGAGCTAGTTGAATATGTTGCAGATGTTGACAAAGATTTTACAATAAGAATACATGCAGGAGAAAATGATAGTTTAAGAGATAATGTGGCAAAATCAATTGAATGTATAAAAGAAGCATTAAAACCAGGTCAAGAAATGCCAAAAGTAAGACTGGGACATGGTTTATACACAGCAGATTTAAAAACTAAAGAAGGAAAGAAGTTAATAAAAGAATTAAAAGAAGGAAATGTTGTATTAGAATTTCAATTAACATCAAATGTAAGATTGAATAATCTAAGCAATTTGAAATTACATCCTATAAAAACATATTTGAAAAATGGCATTAAATGTGTTCAAGGAACAGATGGATGTGGATTTTATGGTGTTGATACAATTGATGAGCAATTGGCACTTCAAAATTTATTAGGGCTTACAGACGCAGATTTTCAAAAAATGAGAAAAGTAGAAGATGAAATTATTGCAGATAGAGAAGTATATTTTAAAAAGAAATCAGCAGAATTTGAAAAATTTTTAAATGGAAGAACAATAACAGAAGCTTTGACCGAACTAGAAAAAGAGAATATTGAAAAGGGAAAAGCAAATAATCAACCTATGAGAATAAACAAAAACATTGAAGCAGAAGCTAAATTGAGAAAGAAAATAAAGCAACTTCCAATAAATAAAGTTCCAATTATTATTGCAGGTGGAAGTTTTAACAAAAAAGGAAGAAATACAGAAGTAACACCTGAAGGAAAGATGATTTTAGAGGAATTAATTAAAAAAATAGACACAGAAAAAGCATATTTTGTAATTGGACACAAAATGGAAGGTTATGAAAAAGAAATAATCAACATAAGTAATAAACTAAACAAAAAATTTGAGATAGATGCTATAGTTCCTAAAATGGTATCAGAAGCGGAATCAGATAGATTACTAAAAGAAGACCTAGACGGAGTTAGAATTTCCATTGAAAGTGATGAAATGGGAATATACAAAAGTTTTAACTACGAAATTTTTGAAAGAAGAAGTTCAGTAGTTATGGCATTTGACGGAAATTCACCAGTATCAAACTTGGTGCAAGAAGCAAAAAATGGAAAAGGAAAAGCTAAAATCTATGTAAATGATAAAAATCCTGTTTTATCTGACAAAGCGCGAAATTTAGGTGGATATGTAGTACCATTTAGCCTTGAAGAAGATATTGTTAATAAAATTTTACAAGATAATCCAGATATTTTATAGTCAAAGCACTTGACAGTTTTGGAGAATAAAGTTAAAATAGTATAGTAGGAAAAAATATATTAAAATAAAAACACAATAGATATATATTTTATTCGAACATTGAAAATTAAATAAGAAAGAGGTGTATTGATTATGAATATAATAATCATAATCGCCGCTATCTTAATCTCACTTGCAATAGGTGTACCAGTAGGAATGGTATATAGAAAAAAAGTTGCAGAGTCTAAAATACAAGGTGCAGAAAACGAAGCAAAAAGAATAGTAGAATTAGCTAAAATAGAAGCAGAAAACTTGAAAAAAGAAGAAATATTCAAAGCTAAAGAAGAAATAATGGCAAATAGAAAAGAATTAGACCAAGAGATTAGAGAAAGAAGAGGCGAAGTACAAAAACAAGAAGCAAGATTAATTCAAAAAGAAGAAAACTTGGAAAGACGTTCAGATAACTTTGAAAAGAAAGAAAGAGAAGTAGAAAAAGAACTACAAAACATCGAAAAAGAAAAACAAGAAATCGAAAAGTTATACCAAAAAGAAATGGTAGAATTACAAAAAATTGCAGGACTAACACAAGAACAAGCAAAACAAAGATTATTATCTGAAATGGACAAAGAATTAACAGCAGAAAAAGCAGCACTAATAAGAGAACAAGAGCAAAAAGCAAAAGACACAATAATGAAAAATGCTAAAGAAATGCTATGCTATGCAGTTCAAAAATGTGCAGCAGACCATTCTCAAGAAACTACAGTATCAATTGTAGCACTTCCAAACGACGAAATGAAAGGAAGAATAATAGGTAGAGAAGGAAGAAACATAAAAGCACTAGAAACACTAACAGGAATCGACTTAATCATCGATGATACACCTGAAGCAGTAGTACTATCAGGATTTGATCCGCTAAGAAGAGAAGTGGCAAAAATTGCATTGGAAAAACTAATAGATGATGGAAGAATTCACCCTTCAAAAATCGAAGAAATGGTAGAAAAAGCCAAAGAAGAAGTAGAAAACACAATTAAAGAAGAAGGGGAAAGAGCTGTTTTAGAAACAGGAGTAATAGGACTTCATCCAGATGTAGTAAAACTAATTGGAAAACTAAAATACAGAACAAGTTATGGTCAAAACGTATTAAACCATTCAATAGAAGTATCAAACTTAGCAAGAATAATGGCAGAAGAATTAGGGTTAGACCCTAAATTAGCGAGAAGAGCAGGATTGCTACACGATATTGGTAAAGCACTAGACCATGATATGGAAGGAACACACGTAGAAATAGGTGTTGAAGTATTAAAGAAATTTAAAGAAAATCCAGCAGTTATAAATGCAGTAGAAGCACATCATGGAGATGTAGAGCCACAAACATTAGAAGCAGTGCTAGTGCAAGCAGCAGATGCAATATCAGCATCAAGGCCAGGAGCAAGAAGAGAAACACTAGAAGCATACATAAAGAGACTACAAAACTTAGAAGAAATAGCTGATTCATTTGACGGAGTAGAAAAATCATTTGCAATACAAGCAGGTCGTGAAATCAGAATAATGGTAAAATCAGATAAAATATCTGATGATAAAATGACTATTTTAGCAAGAGATGTTGCTAAGAAAATTGAAAATGAAATGGACTACCCTGGACAAATAAAAGTAAATATCATAAGAGAAACAAGAGTAGTAGATTATGCTAAATAGAAAAGAACCCCAATATGGGGTTCTTTTTGTGTGCCAGTAAATAAATTACTATGCAATATTTCTAGTCATTTTTCTAATATATTCTCCAATTTCTTCATTAGTTAATTCTAATGTTGCAATTAAGTTGCTCAAGACATCTCTACGTGGCAGATCTTCTTCATTGTCAATTCGTACATATTGCCTTAAACTTATTCCTAATATGCCTGACATTTGTTCTTGAGTATAGTTTTTTAATTTTCTTTTTTCTTTAATCATACAATCACCTTTAATTTTTTATAATAAATTAATTATTGCATAAAAATGTCGGAATTCCTATTGACACTAAACGTCGTGAAAAGAATGTTTTACAAAAAACAAATCAACTTATAAAGCAATTGAAAAATATTGATGTATAAAATAACAAAAATGTCAAAAATATGTTTGACATTTTTTTGTTTGTGTGATATTATATGGAAAAATAGAAGAAATAGGAGTGATAAAAATGCCTAGAAAAAAACCAGAACTAAATAGAAGAGAAAAATCAATACTAAGATTTATCGAAAAACAAATAATGACACAAGGATATCCACCATCAGTAAGAGAAATAGGAAAAGCAGTAGGGCTAAGCTCAACAGCAACAGTACATGGATACTTAAGAAAACTAGATGAAAAAGGATATATCAAAAAGCAAGACAAAAAAGGAAGAACACTAAGATTACTAAAAGGTGGCTCAGGAGAAGCAAAGAAAACATCAAGCAAAGACTTCTATACACAAAAAGAACTAGTAGAAGTGCCAATAATAGGCAAAATAACAGCAGGAGAACCAATACTAGCAGTAGAAAACGTAACAGATACATTCCCAATACCAGTAGACTTTGTAGGAAATTCAGAAAGCTTTATGCTAACAGTAAGAGGAGAAAGCATGATAGAAGCTGGAATATTAGACGGAGACTACATACTAATAAAAAGACAAAACACAGCAAATAATGGAGAAATAGTAGTAGCTCTAATAGGAGAAGAAGCAACAGTAAAAACATTCTACAAAGAAAAAGACCATATCAGATTACAACCAGAAAATAGCACAATGGACCCAATAATAGTACCAAACTGTGAAATACTAGGAAAGGTAGCAGGAGTATTTAGAAAAATGTAAATTCACAAGAAATTCACATACAAAAGCTTGACTAAATGACACTGTGTCACATATAATGATATAGTGTTATTTATTTATGCAAAAAATCTTAAAGGAGGAAAAAATGTTAAAATTATTAACCAATTTAAAGCAAACATTTTGGTCAGTAGTACTGATAGTAATTTTGCTATGCATACAAGCGTCAGCTGACTTAGCACTACCAGACTATACATCCAAAATAGTTAATGTCGGAATACAAGCAGGGGGAATAGAAAATCCAATACCTGAAATAATATCAAAAGAAAATATGGATTTAATATTAATGCTCTCAGAAGATGATGAGAAAATAACGAATAATTATTCTTTAGTGGGAAGTACACTAACAGCAGATGAAGAAAAAATAGTAAAAAAATATTTAGGAAAAGATTATAAAGTAGAAGCAAATGAGCTTTATATATTAAATGATATAGAAGAAGACAAAATGTCTGAATTATCAAGTGTGTTATCAGTACCACTTTTAGAAGTTACGACTATAAAAAATGAAGAAACAGCTGATAAAATAAAAGAGCAAATGATTGCTAATATGCCAAATGAGCAAAAGCAATACATACAAAATTTAAGCCTAACAGACATAATAAAGTCAATGCCAGAAGAACAGAAAAAAGCTGTTCTAGGACAATTTACTGAGCAAATAAATAATATGCAGGATTCAATAAAAGAGCAAGCAGCAGTAGCTTCAGTAAAAGAGATTTATACAGAATTAGGTGTCGATACAGAAAAACTTCAAAATGATTACATAATACTATCAGGAATTCAAATGCTAGGAGTAGCATTAGTTATAATGGTTTCAGCAATATCAATTATGCTATTATCATCTAGAGTGGCAGCAAGATTAGGAAAAACACTAAGAGAAAAAGTATTTACAAAAGTCTTAAAATTCTCAAATGAGGAGTTAAATGAGTTTTCAACAGCTTCGCTAATTACTCGTAGTACAAACGATATTCAACAAATACAACAAATGATTTCAATGATGTTTAGAGTTGTAGTATATGCGCCAATTATAGGTGTAGGTGGCTTTATAAAAGTTTTAACAAATAGTGACAATTCAATGGCTTGGATTATTGGAGTAGGAATACTTGGAATTTTATTTATAGTAGGAACTTTATTTATAATTGCAATGCCTAAATTCAAGAAATTGCAAGAGCTAACTGATAAATTAAATTTAGTATCAAGAGAAATACTAACAGGTTTGCCAGTAATTCGTGCATTTAATAAAGAGAAAAGAGAAGAAGCAAGGTTTGAAAGAGCAAATAAAGACCTAATGAAAACAAATATGTTTGTAAACAGAGCAATGTCAATGATGATGCCAATGTTAATGTTAGTAATGAATGGAATGACACTTTTAGTAATTTGGGTAGGTGGAAATGGTGTTGACCAAGGATTACTACAAGTTGGAGATATGATGGCATTTATTCAATATATGATGCAAATAGTTATGGCATTTTTAATGATATCAATGACATCAATAATGTTGCCAAGAGCTACAGTTTCAGCTAACAGAATTAATGAAGTACTAGAAAAAGAACCAAGTATAAAAGATGAAAAAGAAACAAAGAAATTTGATAAAAACAAAAGAGGCTTAGTTGAATTTAAAAATGTATCTTTTAGATATCCAGACGCAGACACAGAAATACTAGAAGACATAAACTTTACAGCAAGACCAGGTGAAACTACTGCGATTATAGGTAGCACAGGAAGTGGTAAATCAACAGTAGTAAACTTGTTACCAAGATTTTACGATGTTACAGGTGGAGAACTTTTAATTGACGGAGTAAATGTCAAAGAAGTATCACAAAAAGATTTAAGAGATATTATAGGATTTGTACCACAAAAGGGAATATTATTTTCTGGAACAATAAAATCTAATATCAAATATTCAAACGAGAATATGTCTGATGAAAATATGAGAAGTGCTGCAAAAATAGCACAAGCAACAGAATTTATAGAAGCCAAAGAAAATCAATATGAAGCCCCAATATCACAAGGTGGTACAAACGTATCAGGAGGACAAAAACAACGTTTATCAATAGCAAGAGCAATTGCGAAAGACCCTGAGATATTTGTATTTGACGATAGTTTTTCAGCATTAGATTTTAAAACAGATGCAACATTAAGAGAAGAATTATCTAAAAAGACAAAAGATAAGACAGTAATAATTGTAGCGCAAAGAATTAGTACAATTTTAAATGCAGACCAAATTATAGTATTAGAAGACGGAAAAGTAGTTGGTATTGGAACACATGAAGAATTAATGAAAAATAATGAGAATTATAGAGAAATAGCATTATCACAGCTATCAGAAGAAGAACTTACAGCTAATTTTAAAGAAGAGAAAGAAAAAGGAAAGGAGGAATAACATATGCCAGGACCAATGGGTGGACCAAGAAGAAAAGCAGGTCAAGAAGTTAAAGCAAAAGATTTTAAGGGAACAACAAGTAAATTAATAAAAGAATACTTATTAAAATATAAATTTTTATTATTAATAGTGTTTATATTTGCAGTAGGAAGTGCATTATTTACAATTGTTGGGCCTAATATATTAGGAAATGCAACAACAGAAATATTTAACGGATTAGTTAGTAAACTATCTGGCGGAGAAGGAATAAACTTTGGTAAAATTGGACAAATATTATTAACTTTGTTAGGTTTATATATATTGAGTGCAGTGTTTTCATTTATACAAGGTTTTACAATGACAAATGTGGCACAAAAAATAACTTTTAAAATAAGAAATGACATTGTGGCAAAAATAAATAGATTGCCAATGAGATATTTTGATAAAAAAACACATGGAGAAGTGTTGTCAGTTATAACAAATGATATTGATACATTAAGTATGAACTTAGACCAAAGTATAACTGAAATAATAAGAACAGTATGTTTAGTTATAGGAATAATTGTAATGATGTTATCAATAAGTTGGCAAATGACTTTAATATCATTTATAATAATTCCAATTGCTGGAATAATGGTAAAAAACATTGTTGCAAAATCACAAAAATATTTCCAAAGACAACAAAATTATTTAGCAGAAGTAAATGGGCAAGTAGAAGAAATATATGGTGGGTTAAATATAGTAAAAGTATTTAATGCGGAAAATAAAACAAAAAATGAGTTTGAAAAAGCAAATGATAAACTTTACCATGCAGGCTGGAAAGCACAATTTTTATCAGGCCTAATGTATCCATTAATGAATTTTATTTCAAATATTGGATATGTTGGTGTAGCAGTAGTTGGTGGATATTTAGCGATAAGAGGAACAATAACAGTAGGAAATATTCAAAGTTTTATACAATATAATAAACAGTTCACAAATCAAGTGGGTTCAATTGCCCAAATATCTGGAACACTACAAGCAATGGCAGCAGCTGCAGAAAGAGTATTTGAGTTTTTAGAAGAGCCAGAAGAACAAGAAACAGCAAAAGGAAATATTGATGTTGAGAATTTAAGTGGAAACGTAGAATTCAAAGATGTTCATTTTGGATATGATGAAGATAGAACAATAATAAATGATTTTAATGCAAAAATCAAAGACGGACAAAAAATTGCAATTGTTGGACCAACAGGTGCAGGAAAAACAACAATGGTAAAATTGCTGATGAGATTTTATGATGTAAATTCAGGAGAGATAAAAATAGATGGACATAACATAAAAGACTTTAATCGTGGAGAACTACGTAAAATGTTTGGTATGGTATTACAAGACACTTGGTTATTTGGTGGAACAGTAAAAGATAATATCAAATATGGAAATGAAAATGCAACAGATGACGAAGTTATAAGAGCTGCCCAAGCAGCACATGTACATCATTTTATAAAAACGTTACCAAAAGGATATAATTCAGTTTTAAATGAAGAATCAAGCAATGTTTCTGCTGGTCAAAAACAATTGCTTACAATTGCAAGGGTTATTCTTGCAGACCCTAAAATATTAATTTTAGATGAAGCAACAAGTTCAATTGATACAAGGACAGAAATAGAAATTCAAAAAGCTATGGACAATTTAATGAAAGGAAGAACAAGCTTTATTATTGCCCATAGGCTATCAACTATTAAAAATGCTGATTTGATTTTAGTTATGGAACATGGTGATATTGTTGAGCAAGGTACTCATGATGAGCTACTTGAATTAAAGGGACATTATTTCGACTTGTATAATTCACAATTTGAGGAAGTTGAAGAATAAATTAAAATAGCAATTTACTAAAAATAAGAAGTAAATTGCTATTTTATATTTTAATCTCTTCTCTTTCCAAAAATAGAAAGAATTCTTAAAAAGATATTTATGAAATCCAAATACAATTGCATAGCGCAATAAATATGTATTTTTTCTTGATTGATATCAGGTTCAGCTTGAAGCATTTTAATTTTATTAATATCATAAATAGTAATGCCGCAGAACAATGCTAAAATAACCCAATCTAAAACTAAATCTAGCATAGAGTTTTTTAGTAATATCAAGTTAATTAAGCTAAGAACAATACCAGCAATTAAAAATACTGTAATATAAGGACTCCAAGAACTTAAATTCTTATCTGTTTTATATCCTATTATGGCTAAAGCTCCAAAAACTATGGCAGAAATTACAAATAAGTAAATAACAGAGCTTAGTTGAAAAGCGGCAAAGACAACAGCTAAAGTCACACCGTCTAGCATTGCATACACAAAGTACAGAATTCCTACAAATGTTGGTGGAAGCTTTCTGAATAATAGGCTAAATACTAAAACAGCTACTAATTCTAAAATTAATAACATATTAAAATATCCACCAAGTACTATTTTGTAAAATAGTCCAGAAGAGTAGGTGTACCATGCAACTATACCTGAACCAAGTAGCCCTAGAAACATCCAAAAGAATGTTTTTCCGAATAGTTTGTTTTCTACACTAATTTCATTTTCCATTTTTTTCAACTCCTTCCTAAATTTTTTATCTAGGATTATTATACGATATAAAAATGAAAAAGAAAATAGTTATAATAAAAATTATTTTTTGGAAAGTTATAAATTATTTTATTTTTTTCATAAATTCTTCGGTTTCTTACATAAGCAAAGAAATTCTAAAATTATTTTATGGCACCCTTCCGTGTCGACGCACGAACTCTTTCCATAAAATAATTAAAGAATTTCTAAACTTATTTCAGAGCACATTCATAATTTATTCAAAAAATAAAATAATTACTTGTGCCTGAGTAAAAGCTCCTTTTTTTATGAACATACAAATTCTTATCAAATGAAATGAACAAAATAAAAGCTAAATTTTGCCCTATTGCTCCGCCATCTGCTTTCAAACTATTAATTTGTAACTTTGGAAATTTTTAGAATAAAATTATTTGTAAATTTGGCCTCTATTACTAGCCTTTGTTATTAGAATAATAAATTCATTTTGAATTAATTGATAAATAATTCTATAATCGCCGAACGCGAAGTCGAAATTCATTTTTATAACCTGCCAATTTTTTTACATCGCCATTTGGCAAGTTATAAATAGCCTTATAGATTCGTAACCTTTGAGTTTTATCCTGTTTTTCAATAAATTTGAGAGCTTTGGGTCTAATCTTAATCTTGTAAGTCATCATATGTCAACCCCTCTCTTTTAAGTATTTCTTCAAAAGATACAGAGTTTTCTAATTCTGTTTCTCTAGTAGTTTTGTTTTCTGTTAAATAGTCTAAATACATTACTTTTTCAGTAATATCCATGCTTTCTAAAATAACAGTTGGTTCTAATTTCAAAAGTTCAGAATCTATAGCTTTTTCCATTAGAATTCTTATAGAATTTAGACATTCTACATTAAGTCTAGGTGTCATCTTAATAACATCTTTAATTGCTTGGATTTGTGTTTCAGACATAATTAATCAGCTCCTTTCTTTTATTTATGCATCTATTATAACAAGTATAAAAGCGAATTGCAATGTTTCTTAAGTAAATTTCAAGGAGTAATTCCATTTTTTAGAATAAAATTATTTGTAAATTTGACAATTATGTAAATATGTGGTATGCTTATAGTGTTTTAGGCAAAGTCTAAAGCATTAACCTTTTTTCACTAATTAGTGAGGAGAGAAATCTCTAACTTTTTAGTTTTACATATATAGTTAGGCATCGAAAAAGAGAAGGAGAAAAAGTATATGTTAGTTCTAATTGCATTTATATTTGCTGTGTTAATATGTTTCTTCACTTTTCTATTTGAAATAATAGACAAAAAGATAACTAGAGGGATAATTGCACTTATAATCATGTTTGGAGTAATATGCGTAGGAAGAAATTTTTTTTCTTTTACACTAATAGAACAAAAACAAGAAGAAGAACAATGTAGAGAATTAGTTTCTCTTAAAGATGGAACGAGAAAAAAAGGTTTTGGATTTCTTATGGTATATTCATCTTCAGAAAGAGATGTATATAGTTACTACTATATGACAGAAAATGGTGGATACAAACGTGAGACTACTGAATATAGTAATGTAACTGTTTTTGAAGAAGATAATTGCACACCTAGAATAACTAAAGTGATAACTACTTATTTTCATCAATACGAATTCTTTGGAATTAAATGGAATGAACGAGGTGGACAAGAAGAGGGATATAATATCTATGTTCCCAAAGGTTCTATTGTAAGAGAATTTGAGCTTGATGCAGAGTAAATTTCAAACTAGCATAAAAATCGGAATTGTATTCCGATTTTTTTATTTACTATCTAGAATTCCAAAACAAAATATGATAAAATCAATAAAAAAGAAAGGTACGGAAAAAACGAGAATGAGTGAAGTAAAATGGACAAAAGAGCAACAAGACGCAATATATAAAAAAGGCTCAAACATACTAGTAGCAGCAGCCGCAGGAAGTGGAAAAACAGCAGTACTAGTAGAAAGAATAATAAACAAAATAATAAATGAAAACATAGACATAGACAAATTACTAGTAGTAACATTCACAAACGCAGCAGCATCAGAAATGAGAGAAAGAGTACTAAACGCAATATACAAAAAACTAGATGATGACCCAGAAAACGAGAAATTACAAAGACAAGTAACATTATTAAACAAAGCAAGTATTTGTACAATAGACTCATTTTGTTTAGAAATAGTAAGAAACAATTTTTATGAATTAGAAAATATAGCGCCAAATTTTAGAATAGCTGATACAGCTCAAATAGAACTACTAAAACAAGAAGTAATAGAAGACATATTTGAAAATAAATATGAAGAAGATGACCAAGATTTTGCAAAATTAATAAACACATATACAAGTTATAGGGACGACACACCGCTAAAAGATTTAGTTTTAAAAATATATAGCTATATACAAAGCAATCCATTCCCAGAAGAATGGCTAAAAGAAAAGATAGAGATGTTTAATCTAAGTGAAAAACTGGAAGAAGATTTTGCAAATACACCATGGGGAAAGGTCTTACTAGAAGAAATTGAAGAAGAACTTATTGACGGCATACAGAGTTTAGAAAATGCAAGAAAAATTCTATGTTTAGAGCCAGAACTAGAAAAATTTGAGCAAACAATAAGAAACGACATAGATATGTTAACAGGTTTGAAAAATAATTTGCATAGTTGGGACAAGGCATATAATATAAATCAAATTTTAAAATTTGTTACTTGGCCAAGACAAAAAGTGGATTCTATAAAAAAAGATGAAGCAAAGCAAATAAGAGATGGTGTAAAGAAAAGATTAGAAAAAACATTAAATAAAATAATAATTTGTGATTCAAAACAAGCCAACCAAGATATTTTTGATATGTACGAAATTTTAGTAAAACTTCAAAATTTAATACTAGAATTTGGAAAAGAATTTTCAAAAAGAAAAAGGAATCAAAATATAGTTGACTTTAATGATGTGGAGCATTTTGCATTAGAAATTTTAATAAAAGAAAAAGACGGTAAAATTGAGCCAACAGAAGTAGCAAAAAGGTATCAAGAGAAATACACAGAAATAGCAATTGACGAATATCAAGACAGCAACTTAGTACAAGAATATATTTTAACATCAGTATCAAAAGGCGATAATATTTTTATGGTAGGGGACGTAAAACAAAGTATATATAAATTCCGCCAAGCAATGCCAGAGTTATTTTTACATAAATATGAAACATATAAAAATAAAGAAAATAGAAATACAGAAAATGGTTTAAAGATACAGCTATTTAAAAATTTTAGAAGTAGGGAAAATATATTAAGTTTCACGAATTTAATATTTCAGGATATAATGAGCAATCTATTGGGGGACATAGAATACAATGAAGAAGAATATTTGAATTTAGGAGCAAGCTATCCAAATATTAATCAAAATTTAGACACAGAAATAAATGTTATAGATTTATCAGAAGAAGAAACAGAAGAAATTGAAAATGAAGAGCAAGATGAAGAAAGAATTGAAAATATTGAACTTGAAGCAAGATTTGTAGCAAATAGAATAAAAAAGCTAATAGACGAAAAATATCAAGTTTGGGATAGAAAGAAAGAAGCATATAGAAATATTGAATATAAAGACATTGTAATATTGCTAAGGTCAACTTCAAATGTAGCACCAGTATATGAACAAGAATTGTTACAACTAGAAATGCCAGTGTTTTCAGATAGTTCGCAAGAATATCTAGATTCCATGGAAATACAAACAATAATGTCATTATTAAAAATAATTGACAACCCAATTCAAGATATTCCGCTTGTAAGTGTTTTAAGGTCACCAATAGCAAAGTTTACAGATGATGAACTAGTAAAAATCAGACTATCTGACAAATATGACAATTTTTATACATGTATGCAAAAAGCTATGATAGATGTGGGAAAAGGCCTAAAAGCAAAAATAGAGCAATTTTTAGGCAAACTAGAACAGTGGAGAAAAGAGCAAGAATATTTAGCATTAGATGAATTAATTTGGAAAATCTATTCAGATACAGGCTTTTATAATTATGTTGGGCTTATGCCAAATGGAGAGCTTAGACAAGCAAATTTAAAAATGTTATTTCAAAAGGCTAAACAATATGAAAGTGCTAATTTTAAAGGATTATACAATTTTATAAATTTTATTGACAAATTGAAATTGAGCAGTGGAGATATGGGTGCTGCTAAATTAATTGGAGAAAATGATAATGTAGTTAGAATTATGAGTATCCACAAAAGTAAAGGACTAGAATTTCCAGTTGTATTTTTGGCAAGTACAGCAAAACAATTTAACTTAATGGACCTAAATCAAAACGTTTTACTTCATCAAGATTTAGGAATAGGGGTAAAATATATAGATTATGATATGCAAATACAATATGATACATTAACCAAAGCGGCAATAAGAAATAAAATGTTTACAGAAACATTATCAGAAGAAATGAGAATTTTATATGTTGCTTTAACAAGAGCCAAAGAAAAACTTATAATAACAGGACTTAGTAAAAATTACGAAAAAGAAGCTACAAAAATGAGTACGCAAGTTGAGCAATATCAAAAAAACTCAGGAAAAATCAATCCTATATTAGTAAAAAAATATAAAAAATATCTAGACTGGATACTATTAGTTTACCAATATGAAAAAGAAACTGCAAAGGCAATTGAACTTAATGTTTTGAAAAAACAAGAAGTGATGAAAGGCTTTAAAACAATAGAAAAAGAAGAAATTGACGTAATTGAAATTTTAGAAAGCAGTAATAATACTGACATCAAAGTTTCAAATAAAATTGAAAAAATATTGGAATATTCATATCCACACAAAAATTCAACATTAATACCAACAAAAACGTCAGTAACAAACTTGAAAAGCGAAAGCACAGTAGAAATAACAGAATTGACAAAGCCAGAGTTTTTAAGACAAGATGAAGAACAAAAGATTACAGGGGCGCAAAAAGGTACATTAGTTCATATGTGTATGCAAAGACTAGACGAAAAAGTTGATTATGACCTAAACAAAATAAAAGAATTAATAAATAACTTGCTTGAAAAGCAAATAATAACAGAAAAAGAAGCAAGAGCAATCAATCCATTCAAAATTTTAGAATTTACAAAATCTAAGATTTGGCAAGAAGTTAGAAAATCAAAAGAAGCATACAAAGAAAAGCCTTTTTATATCAATATACCTGCAAAAGAGGTATATGAAGAAGATGTGCAAGAAGATATTTTGGTACAAGGTGTTATAGATTTATATTATATTGATGAAAAAGATAATCTTGTTTTGGTAGATTATAAAACAGATTTTGTCCAAAATGAAAATGAACTTGTAGAGAAATACTCAAAACAACTGGAATTTTATGAAAGAGCTCTTGAAGAGGCTTTGGGTAAAAAGGTGTGGAAGAAATACATATATTCTGTATACTTAGGAAAAGAGATTGAAATTTAATTAGAAATTTGGTATAATATAGGCATCGAAGTAAGAAATGGAGAAAAATTATGAAAAGAATGAGAACATTTTTAAAATATGCATTATGGGTAATACTATTTTTTATATTTTCAGAATTTATAATAAATGTAGGATTAAACTCATCATATAAAAATATTAAGAGAAAAGACGAAACGACGCAAGTTCAAATGGAAGTAGCTCAAGCAACATTGGTAAACGGAAGAATGAAAGGTACAGTTACAAATACCAGTGATGATTATTTAACAGGAAAATATGTAAGGATAGATTTTTATTCTAAAAGAGATGTTTTGGTAGGAACGAAATATATACCGATTACGACTACACAGGCAACGACTTCCCAAGAATTTAGTGCATATTTTGAATTAAATGAAGTAACATCATATAATGTGTCAATTGTTGACCAAAAAGACACGGAGGAAATAAAATTAATTCCAGAAGAGTGGACAAAGAGCGAAATTGTAGTTGCAACAATATTTACACTTTTAATCTTTTGGTAATTGAATAATAGCAAAAGCAGGGAATTAGAAACTAAAATTTCTAACTTCCTGCTGTTTTTAGCAATTAATATTTTATAATTTTGGGAGTAACATATAAAGTAGAATTATTAGTATAAATAACCATACCAGGTTTTGCACCATTAGGCTTTTTAACAAAACGAACTTCACAAAAATCCACAGGAACATTAGAAGACAATCTAGCTTTGCTATGAAAAGCAGCAATCTCAGCGCATTTTGTCAACACTTCATCAGAAGGGGAAGAATTAACATTATTTAAAATTAAGATTGCATGACTTCCGTGAATATCTTTTGTATGAAACCACAAATCATTTTTTCTAGCATATTTTAAAGTCAAATAATCATTTTCTTTATTATTTCTGCCAACTAAAAGAGTAAAACCATCAATTGTATATTTTATTGGATTAAAGTTTACAGTTTTATTTTTTGTAAGCGAGGATTTCTTTACTTTTGTAGCCTTTTTATTTTTATATTTATCAGTTTGAGCTTTAAAAATAACATTTTCAGAAATTTCTTCATATATATCTGAAATCTCTTCAATACTAGTTGCTACTTCTAATTCATAAACTATACTTTCAATGTAATTTAATTCTCTTAAAGTTTCATCTTTTTGAATTCCAACAATTTCAAGTGCATTCTTTAACTTATTATACTTTTTAAAAAATCTTTTGGCGTTAATTGCTGGAGTGTAGGCAGGGTCTAGTTTTATTGTTATTATGTTGTTATTATCATAATAATTTTCTAATTCAATTTGTGGTACATTTTCATTTTTAATTTTATATAAATTAGCAGTAATTAACTCACCATACAATTTGAATTTGTCCATATCAGAACAATCTTCTAATTTTTTATTTATATTTTGTAACCTTTTATTGTATTTTTTTAGTGTAGATAAAATTAGCTTTAAAACAGTATTTCTATATGATTTTAAATCTTCACCTGTTTCTTTTTCATAATAGAAATCATCAATAAAAAAGTTTAAAGCGAAATTATCAGTATCAACATCACTATCTGAAACTAAAAAATAATCTTTTTCAAACTGTTCAAATCTTAAAGTCTGAGCCTCTGTTTTTGAAATAGTTTTTTCTAAATAATTATATATTTTTTTTAGGTTATTGGTATGAAGCTTGCTAACTATAAAATCAATATAACTTTTACTAATTCCATTAAAAGTGTTTGAAATTGCAGTAGAAATGTCAGTCTCATCAGTTAAAGAAATAGCATTTTCAAATTTATTGAAATCTGTGTATTCTAAAAAGTTTCGCTTTGTAGGTTGAGGATAGGTATATTTTATGTGTGGCACAATAATACGTGAAGTATTTTCATTATTTATGTGCCTTAAACTATCTATAATCGTATTATCGTCATCTAACAAAATAATATTGCAATGTTTTCCCATTAATTCAACAATCAACTTTTTACAAATAATATCATCAACATCATCGAACCCTTCAAACTCAATAGTCACAATCCTTTCCAAATTATTTGTAATTATATTTTTTATGTGTAAACCAAGCAAATGCTTACGTAAAACCATACAAAAATTAGGCGCAACCTTTGGATTAGGCCTTGGATGCGTAGTTAAGTGAAGTCTATAATTAGGCGAATTAGTACAAATATTTAGTGCATAATTAGTACCAGCCAAATAAAAACCTAATACTACATTATTTGAATTAGGTTGAAAAATTTTATCAATTCTTGCTCCTGAAAGTTGTTGCAGCTCAGAAGCAATAGCTTTTGTTACAATTCCATCAAATGCCATATTCATAATCTCCTTTTTGCCAATGGGGACGGACCTTTTTGGCAATTTATTGCCAGAAAGGTCCGTCCCTGTTGGCAATTTTTTTATAAATATATAATAACACAAATTTTACAAAAAATCTATTGATAAAAATAATTTGTAAGTATATAATTAAGGCAAAAGAAAGGGATGAAGTTAAAATATGAATGAAGAGACAAAAGAAAAAATACAAGATTTATTAAATCAAATACCAATAAACGAATGGAATATAGAGGCAGTTGAAGAAGTAAAGGAATATATAGCAAACAAGAATTATATTGAGGCTCTAAAAAAGCTTGAAGAAATTGTGAACCAAAGGGAAGAAAATGAGAAAGAGATTTTAAATGCTCCAAAAGTTAAAGAGAAAAAAGATGAGATGGTAGGAATATATCCTAAAAAATTAAGTAATAAAGAGCTAGAGCGTGAATATATAGGACTATTATTGTTAGACCCTAAATTGATAGTTAAGTTCTATTTTTTACGTGAAAATTTCTATTTTGAAGATGATGAGCTAGAAAATATATATAAAAGTATCTTATTTACAGAAGGTGGAGCATATAGTTCTGAGGCTGCAAAGAAAGGTTACAATTTTGCAAAAGATACAGAGAAATCATTCAAATTAAAAAGTGAGTTAAAAAATGAAATGCGTAACAAAAATTGCAATATGGAAAAAGTGTATGTAGAGCTTAGCAAATTATTTGTGCTAAGAAAGAATTATTTAGCAATTCCAATACAAAATATTCAAGATAAAGTTGTTGAGATAATAGATTATGATTTATATGATAAAATGTCAGTAGAAGAAGTTGAAGCAGCAGTTATACAAGTTAATGATACGGAAAAATTTAAAAGGTCAATATTAAATCAAGACCTTACAGAATTTCTAAAAAAAGGTGATAATAATTTAAGAAATGGTTTACCATTACCTTTCCCAACATTAACAAATGTGTTTAAAGGAATAAGAAAGGGCGAAACAATGGCATATGCGATGCCTTCAAATGCAGGTAAAAGTAGATTTACAACAGATTTGGCAGCACATACAGCTTTAGTTCATAAGAAAAAAGTTCTTGTAATTTCTAATGAAATGTCAGAAGAAAAAATGAAACTTTGCTTGATTACCACAATAATAAACAATAAAGCAATTCAAGAGTTGCATGGACATACAATAAGTAAAACTGAAGGAGAGCTTCTAGAGTTTAAGTTTAGACCAGATAATAAAAATAATGTAGAAGTAGATGAAAATGGATTTATCTTAAAAAGAGAAAAAGAAACTCAAAAAGAATTTGTAAAAAGACTATCTGAAGAATCAACAGAATTTAACGAAACAATAGAAATAACAAATTGGGCAAATAAAGAAATAAAAAATTCAATTTACTTTATTAATATAACAGATCACACAAATGACGAGCTTAAAAAAGTAATAATGAATTATTATTACAAAGAACAAATTGAATATGTTTTTTATGATACGTTGAAGACTGATACTGCTAATATTGGTATTGGTGAAGAGTTAAAAAGAACAGCTACAATACTTTCAAATTTGGCTCAAAATTTCAATATGTTTATTTGTTCAACTTTACAATTAGCTGAAAGTAATACCTTACCAGTCAACTTAAATGTAAATGATTTGGCTGTTAGTAGGACTGTAAAGGAAGTTTTGGATACTTTATGTTTGATTAAACAGATTAATAGGGATACTTTGCAAAATTATGAGTATTCTTTAAATGAGGTTGATACTAAGTTTTTTGATTTGAAAAAATATGATGATCCTGATGTTAGGTATTATGCTTGTGTTGTTGATAAGAATAGGGCTGGTGCTAAACCTACTTTGTTGTTTAGATTAAATTTGGCTTATAATGTTTGGGAAGAGCTTGGATATTTGAGATTGAAACAATAGCTAATAAAGAAAAGTAAATTGGAGATGATAAAATGAGAAAACTTAATTTAATTGTTGTTTTTGACAAAGAATTAGAAAAAGCACTGTTTTGCATTAGAGCAAAGCAACCATACAAAGGAATGTATAATTTTGTAGGTGGCAAAGTCGAAGAAAATGAAACAAACGAAGAAGCAGCATATAGAGAATTATTTGAAGAAACAGGGATAAAAAAAGAAGATATAGAATTAGAACACTTTATGGATTTAAATTACTTTAAATATGATAATAATCTACAAGTTTATTATGGGATTTTAGAGCGTGATGTGGATTTGGTTGAAGAAAAAAACAAACTAGAATGGGTAGTTTTGGATGACAATTTGCTTGATGTAGAGAAGTTTGCAGGTAATTATAATATTCCACATATAATAAGACAGATTAAAATTTACTTGAGCGAAGGGACAGATATTGACAAATATTAAAAGAACTTCAATTTGAAGTTCTTTTCGATTCATTTAATTTAAAAGATTTCCAGTTTCTTGATAAAGAGCATCATTACTTGCTTCTGATATACTCTTTATTAATGTATCTATAACATACATAATGGTTTGTTCTACAAGATGTGCATTAACCAATGAAAAAATAGTTTTTTCGCTAATTTCAGTTTCATCAGCTTTAAAAAACAAATCTTGGAGTATTGTCATAATAAGTGAGGCCTTAGTGTTTGATAAAATACTTCGTTGAAAAAGAGTAATATTAGCAAACTCAGGATTGTTTTCTAATGGAGTTCCTTTAGCTAAAGATCTTAGCCGTATAAAAGTTTCTTCAAATGTTTTGCGATCAAAATAACTATGTGCTATAGCATTTATTTTTTGATTGCAATCAGGATATTTTTCAAAAAATGAATTAACTTCCTTATCTGTAAAAGTAAAACCAAGAACGTGAATAGTTTGTTTCATAAATAAATCTCCTTCTCTAGCATTACGCATAATGATAGTTTAACATATTTTAAACATAAAGTCAAATTTATGTAAATTTATTTGATAAGCAATATTAAAAAATTATTAAAAAGTTCTTGACTTTAACAGAATTATGAGAGATATATATAATAAAGAAATAAAATAAGTTAAGGAGAAATAAAAATGGAGAAAAAACTAGGATTTGGTTGTATGAGACTACCAATGAAAGAAAATCAAGTTGATTACGAACAATTTAATAAAATGATAGACTTATATATGAAAGAAGGATTTAATTACTTTGACACAGCACATGGATACATAGAAGGGAAAAGTGAAATTGCAATAAGAGAGTGTCTAGTAAAAAGATACCCACGAGAAAGTTATGTACTTACAAACAAATTAACAGGAACATATTTTAAAACAAAGGAAGAAATTAGACCATTTTTTGAAAAACAGCTAGAACATACAGGAGTTAAGTATTTTGACTATTACTTAATGCATTCGCAAGATAGAGAAAACTATCTGCATTTTCAAAAAACTAATGCATACGAAATAGCACATGAGTTAAAAAAAGAAGGAAAAATTAAGCATTTGGGAATATCATTTCATGATACAGCAGAAATTCTTGAGAAAATTCTAACAGAACATCCAGAGATAGAAATTGTACAAATACAATTTAACTATATAGACTTTAAAAATTCAAGTGTACAAAGTGAACAAGTATATAATGTTTGTAGAAAGTTTAATAAACCTGTACTAATAATGGAACCTGTAAAAGGTGGTGGACTTATAAACCTTCCAGAAGCTGCAAAGAAAATTTTTGACGATTTAGGAGAAGAATTGAGCTATGCAAGTTATGCAATTAGATTTGCAGCATCATTTGAAGGAGTAGTAAAAGTGCTATCAGGAATGAGCAATTTAGAACAAATGCAAGATAACATAACTTATATGAAAGAGTTTAAACCACTTGAAGAAAAAGAATATAAAGCGATAGAAAAAGTTACTGAAATATTAAATAATTTAGGTGGCATTCCTTGTACAGCTTGCAGATATTGTGTAGAAGGCTGTCCAAAGAAGATATCAATTCCAGATTTGTTTGGGTGCTATAATGCAAAGGTACAGTTTAATGATTGGAATAGTGATTATTACTATGGGATACATACAAAAGACAATGGAAAAGCATCTGATTGCATTAAATGTGGCAAATGTGAAAAAGTATGTCCACAGCATTTACCTATAAGAGAGAATTTAGATAAAGTTGCTAAGACATTTGAAAAATAAATATTATTTAGTATAAATAAATCATTTCTACAAAAAATATTAATTGTAGAGGTGATTTAAATGTTTATTCCCCAAAAGATATATTATGAGCAAGAAATTCAAAACTATGAATTAGGCAAAGAATTATTAGAGAAATACAAAGATGTACCTAAAACAATAATTGATAACCACAACAACATTGAAGAAATGAGAAAAAAAGAAAATTCTGAGTTTCCAAAAATGAAAAGAAATTTAATTATTGGAACAAGAAAAACACATAAATATGTTCCCAACTATAAGGTATCAAATTTTCTAGTACCATATACATCCTCAGGGTGTACAGCTATGTGCATGTATTGTTATTTAGTATGTAATTATAACAAATGTGCTTATTTAAGGCTATTTGTTAATAGAGAACAAATGTTAAACAAAATAATAAAAACTGCAAACAATGCTGAAGAAGATTATGTATTTGAAATTGGAAGTAATAGCGATTTAATATTAGAAAACACAATAACCAATAACTTGGTATGGACAATAGAGAATTTTAAAAATTCCAAAAAAGGAAAACTTACATTTCCAACAAAATTTGATATGGTAGATCCAATTTTAAATATTGAACATCAGGGTAAAGTAATCATAAGAATGAGTATAAATCCTGAAGAAATAATAAATAAATTTGAATTTGGAACATCAAGATTAAAGCAAAGAATAGAAGCAATTAATAAATTAGTGGAAGCTAACTATAAAGTAGGAATATTGGTTGCGCCTATAATTTTAATAGATAATTGGAAAACATTATATGAGGGATTGTTTAAACAAATAACTGAACTTTTGACTGAAAAGGCAAAAAAGAAGGTGTTTTTTGAATTTATATTTATGACATACAGTTATATTCATAAAGCGATAAATAGCGAAGCTTTTCCTAATTCTATGGATTTATATAATAAAGAAATAATGACAGTGAGAGGCAAGGGAAAGTATACTTATAATCAGTTTGTGAGGCAAGAAGGTGAAGCTTTTTTTAGAGATTTGATGGGCAAGTATTTTCCAAATAATGAGATAATATATTTTTCGTAAATAGAAGTTAACGGCATAAATCAGATATGGTATTTTTAAAACCAATTGACATAATGCACATAAAAGAGTTATAATATATTTATACCCCAAAAATGGGAAGAAGGAAACCTAAAATATGAGATTATGGACAGTTCAGCCTTACTGTGTATATGAAACTTTACAGAGTGACGGAATTTTCAGATGCATTCCTGAGTTATCTTCTAACTTAATTTATAAGGATTTTGTAAATGCGTATGACTGGCTTTCTAAAGAAATGAAAGAAAGAATAGGAAATCCACCAGAAGGAGTAAAATATCCTATATGGGCATGGTTTCGAGTAGAAGGTGAAAACAAAAAACCTGATATGAGAAAATTTGCATATAAAGTAAGTGAAAAATCTGTAGTTTTAGAAATTGAAATTCCAGATATAGATGTATTACTTACGGATTATACCATGTGGCATTCTGTTCTTAATGATTCCCTGAATTTTAAGGTAAATTATGTAGAAGATATTTCATATGAAGAATGGAATATATTATCTGAAAAAGAGTTAGAGTATTATAATAGTTTATCTGCTGAAGCAGGAAGGTTGTATAAAGAAAAGAGCTGGAAAAGGGTAATTTGTTCTCAGATGGACAATTACAAATTTATTCAGGCAACTTTTTGGGAACTTAAGAAATCACAGATAAAAAAAGTTTGGGTTTTAAAAGGGTAGTTGTTATCGCTAGGAAATTTCCTAGCGATATTTTATAAGTATAATGGGTAAGTTATTTAGTTAAAATGTTAATGATGAATCACACAAAATAAACTCTTCTCATAAAATATACAAAAAAACGAGAGGAGTTTATTTTTTATGGACTATGAATTAATGATGAATGGCAACGTAAGAATAGGACAAAAAGCACCAAACTTTGAAGCACAAACAACATTTGGAGAAATAAAACTAGAAGACTACAAAGGAAAATGGTTGGTACTGTTCTCACATCCGCGGAGATTTTACACCGGTTTGTACAACTGAGATGATAGCATTTACAAGAGCACAAAAGTATTTCAATCAAATAAATACAGAATTATTAGGATTAAGTGTAGATAGTAATAGTTCGCATTTAGCATGGATGTATGACATATATTGCAGAACAGGAATAAAAGTATCATTTCCAATAATAGCAGATAGAAATGGACAAATAGCAAGAAAATATGGAATGATAGCAAGTGACATAAGTAACACAGAAACAGTAAGAAACGTATTCATAATAGACGATAAAGGGATAATAAGAACAATTTTAATTTATCCAATGAATGTAGGAAGATTTATTCCAGAAATACTTAGAGTAGTGCAAGCCTTACAAATGGCAGACTGTGCCAAAGCGTCAACAGGAGCAAATTGGTTACCAAATCAACCTGTAATTGTACCAATGCCACAAAATTATAGTCAATTAGAAGAAAGAGTAGAAAGCATAAATAAAAATAGAAATGGAATAAGTTGGTATTTAAGCTTTGAAGAACCACCAAAAAAATGTCTGAAATCTGAAGAAAAAGAATGTAGTGACTAGCCAAAAAATGAAAATTATTTAAAGTTATATTGAATAGTATTTACACAATGAAACATAATAATAGTATGAGCAAAACAAAAAAGTTCATACTATTATTTTTTTGGAGGTATAAAATGGAAAAAAATCAAGAAATAAAATGTTCAGTAACAAGTTGCAAATACAATAATAGTGAAAACGGAAAATGCATACTAGAAAGCATACAAGTAGAGCCGATAATGGAATGCGAAACAATGCAACCAGATGAATCTATGTGTGCAAGCTACGAATATGTAAAAGAGTAAGATTTGAAACTTTTTGGGGCGTACCAAAAAAATTTCAGAAAAAGATGTTTTGGGACAGGGCAAAAAAGTCTGCGAGTAAAACTTTTTTGGCCTGTCCCAAAAAGTTTTGCTTGACATATTAGCAAAATAGAAATAAAATAAAAGTGGCAAAATTGCCAAAGAATGGAGGAATGAAAAATGTTAGTAACAACAAAGGAAATGTTTGAAAAATCAATGAAAGAAGGATATGCAATAGGTGCATTCAATGTAAACAATATGGAAATAATCCAAGCAATAGTAGATGCAGCAGCTGAAAGCAAATCACCAGTTATATTACAAGCATCATCAAGTGCAATTAAATATGCAAGAATAAACTATTTAATGAAAATGGTAGAAGCAGCAGTAGAAGAGCACCCAGAAGTACCAATAGCAATACATTTAGACCACGGACCTGATTTTGAAACTGCAAAAATGTGTATAGATGCAGGATTTACATCAGTTATGATTGATGGTTCAAAATATGATTTTGAAGAAAATATTGCTTTAACAAAAAAAGTAGTAGATTATGCACATTCTAAAGGTGTAGTAGTAGAGGCAGAACTTGGAAAATTAGCAGGAATTGAAGATGATGTTAATGTAGCAGCAAGTGACGCAATGTACACAGACCCAGCACAAGCAGAAGAATTTGTTAAAAGAACAGGATGTGATTCTTTAGCTATTGCAATAGGAACAAGCCATGGTGCATATAAGTTTAAAGGTGAAGCTAAATTAAGATTTGATATATTAAAAGAAATAAAAGAAAGAATACCAAATACTCCAATAGTATTACATGGTGCTTCTACTGTAATTCCAGAGTTAGTAGAAATGTGTAATAAATTTGGTGGAGATATACCAGGAGCTAAGGGTGTACCTGATGAAATTTTACATGAAGCAAGTGTATCAGGGGTATCAAAAATAAATGTTGATACAGATTTAAGACTTGCTATGACAGGTGGAATTAGAAAGGTGTTTGCAGAACAACCAAATGCTTTTGATCCAAGAAAATATTTAACTCCTGCAAGAGAGTTAATTAAAGAAACTGTAAAACATAAAATGGTTGATGTTTTTGGTTCAAGTAATAAAATTTAAAAAATAAAAGAAAGAAATACTATTTAACAATATTTTGAAATAGTATTTCTTTTTTATGCTATCCGAGGTTTTTTCATTACATTCGAAATTAACCTTTCATATTTCTAGCAATTTGTCTTTCAGCATCTTTTTTTGCAATATCCTGACGTTTATCATATAATTTTTTACCCTTACCAATACCGTAATTCAAGTTTTACAAAACTACCTTTAAAATATAATTTTATAGGAACTAGACTATAGCCTTTTTGCTTAATAAGTCCAAATAATTTATTAATTTCTCTTTTATTTAGCAAAAGTTTTCTATCACGTAAAGGGTCTTTATTAAAAATATTTCCATGCTCATAAGGACTAATATGCATTCCAACAACGAAAACTTCTCCATTTTTTAGCATAGCATATGTATCTTTTAAATTAACTTTTCCAGCACGAATAGATTTTATTTCTGTACCAGAAAGAATAATTCCCGCTTCTAAAGTATCTGTGATATCGTAATTGTGGTAAGCAGTGGGATTTTTTGCAATTAATTTTATATCCATAATATTCTCCAATCTGTTGTTAAGAAAAAATGTTTAACAACTTTTATAAATAGCTAATGCTAATTATAGCATAAAAAAAATAAAAATGCACCCCAAAATATTAATAAATAATAAATTGAAGTACATAAAACTAAAATTAATCTCTATCATCATAATGTGTTGAATTAACTTGCATTCCATAATACCAAACTAGAGCAACGATAGCAATTGCAGCAATACCCATAATTAGCCAAGTCCAAGCAGTTGCATTCATACCCATAAAAGTATTAGTAGTAGCACCAGTAGAAGTTCTAGTTGCAGTATAAGCGTTATTGTTGTTATCATTACGTCTATCATTATTTGTCATATCATTTCCAGCTTTGTTAGCGCCGTTTTCCATATTTCCAGTAATATTTTTTGAACCGTTTGTAATATCCTTTGCAGCACCTTCAACAGCATTTTCAGCGCCACCAACAACATTTCTTACACCATTAGCAGCATTTTGAAGCATATTGTTATCATTTGCAAAACAAAATGTAAAAGAAAATGCTAAAGCAACAAGAACACCAAAACTTATAAGTAATTTCTTGTACATAAAAGTATCCTCCTATTAAAATTTCGAAATTTCAATTTTTCATAAATAAATCAGAAAAATTAATTCTATTAATAGTATCTAAAATTTTGGACAAAATATACATACAAAAAAAGACAAAAAAATGTAAAAAATAAAAGCTCTATAAAATAGAACTTTTTAAAATTAATTTTTTAATCTTATTAAAATTGCTATAGCTAGTAAAATTAATAATACACCAATTACTATTAAAAGAATATTTAAAATATTTCCTAAATCTAATTCGTCTTCTGATGAAGAACTAGTAGTACTTACTGTTGCAGTAGGTGTATCGTTATCTTGTGGAATTGCTGCATTTAAATTAGTATTACCAGAAGTATTTGTATTATAATCATCAGTTGAAGAATTATTGCTATCTGTGTTAGTAGAAGTATTGCTATTTTCATTTGTATTTGTATCTGTTGATGTATTATCTGAGGACTCATTATTTGATGTTAAATTATCTAGAAGGTCTAATCCAACAGCATAACAAGAATTAAATACAAATACTAATGATACGATTAGCATTATTGATATTATTAATTTTAAATTTTTGAATTTTGACATAATTTACCCTCCATTTGAAATTAAATTTCATTTCTTTTGTTTACTTTATTATAATAGCACAAAGAATAAAAACTGTCTAGTATAAAATAAAAAATACTTGAAATATAATACAAAAGGTGCTATGATTTCAATGAAACTTTTTGGGACAGTCCAAAAAAGTTTCACAAAAAGACGTTTTTGGCCTGTCCCAAAAAGTTTTAAAGGAGATTGATAAAAATGCAAACAATATTAATAGTAGAAGATGATGAAAGATTAAGAGAAGAACTAGAAATCTTTTTAAATAAAAATGGATATAAAGCAGAGACTTTAAAAAAATTCAATAATACAATACGAGATATATTAGATATTCAGCCTGATTTAGTATTATTAGATGTCAATTTACCATTTGCTGACGGAGAATATATCTGCAGAGAAATAAGAAGACAATCAACAATGCCAATTATAATAATAACAAGTAGAGATAATGAACTTGACGAATTATTATGTCTAAATTATGGTGCAGACCATTATGTAACAAAACCATTTAATATTCAAATATTACTTGCAAAGATAGGTTCTCTATTAAGAAGGACAAATATGTTGGAAGAAAATAGTGAAAAAATAGATGCGGAAGATTTTATATTAAATATGTCAAAAAGCACAATAGAAAAGGGCGAGAAGATAATAGAGCTAACAAAAAACGAATATAAAATAATAAAATATTTGCTTAAAAATAGAGGGAAGATAGTATCAAGAGACGAAATAATGAGATATTTATGGGATGATGAGAGTTTTATTGATGATAATACATTAACAGTTAATATTACTAGATTAAGAAATAAGCTAGAAGAATTAAACTTAAAAGAATTACTAGTAACTAAAAGGGGACAAGGTTATATTTTATTATGATGTTTTTGGGGACGGAGCAAAAAAACATCACTATCAAAATTAAAGATGTGTCCCAAAATGGACAAAATGTCCAAAAGGAAACGTCCCCAATGGACAGAGGGAGAAGAAATGAAATTTAAAGATTTTATAAAGGATAAATTGCCTACAATATTTTTGCTACTATTTGGATTAATTACAATAGAGATATTTTTGATGATTTATTCATTTGGTACTTGGATTAAATTTTACATTCCAATAGTAATTTTTGTATTATATTTTATTGGAATTCTAATCGAATATTTTATTAAAAGAAGTTATTACTTTAAGTTTGAGGATACTTTAAAAGAACTAGAAGATAAGTATTTGATTACTGAGATTATTAAAAGACCGAATTTCCTAGAAGGCAAGATTTCGTATGATAATTTGGTACAAATTAATAAATCTATGTTGGAGAATGTTAATAAATATAAATATCTTCAAGAAGATTATAAAGAATATATTGAGTTGTGGATTCACGAAATAAAGCTTCCTATTGCTACTAGTAAAATGATAATTGAAAATAATAAGTCACCTATAATGAATAATATAGATGAAGAACTGGATAAGGTAGAGAACTATGTCGAACAAGCGTTATTTTATGCGAGAAGTAATACTGTTGAAAAGGATTATTACATAAAAAAGATTATTTTAAAAGATATTGTTAATGAAAGTATTAAGAAAAATAAAAATGCTTTGATTGCTGAGAGGGTAAGCATTGATTTGCATGATTTAGATATAAGTGTAAATACAGACAGTAAATGGATTATTTTTATTTTAAATCAGATTATACAAAATAGTGTTAAATATAGAAAAAATGATGATAGTTTAAAAATTGAGATGTATTCAAAAAAGCAAAAGGAAAATATAACTTTATATATAAAAGATAATGGAATTGGAATGAAAAACAATGAACTTGAAAGAGTTTTTGAAAAAGGTTTTACAGGAACAAATGGAAGAACCTCAAACAAAAAATCTACTGGAATTGGATTGTATTTGTGTAAAAAATTGTGTGATAAATTAGGAATAGCAATCAATGTTAATTCAGAAGAAGGGGTTGGGACAGTGGTTAGTTTGATTTTCCCTAAAGGTAGTTTTATAGAGATGAATTAGATTAGGTAAAAAGAAGTAAATTGATACTTCTTTTTGTTATATATGTTTGTGACGAAATTGTAAGGTTGTGTAAGCAAAATCGATGGCAACAAAATAAATAAGTAGCTATAATTAGAATAGAAAAGAAAGGAGTTTTTTAAATGGAAAATGTTTTAGAAGTAAAAAATATTGAAAAATACTATGGAAATAAATCTAATTTAACAAAAGCGATAGACAATATCAGTTTTAATGTTAAAAAAGGTGAATTTGTAGGAATTATGGGAGCAAGTGGAAGCGGAAAATCCACACTTTTAAATTGTATATCAACAATAGATAGGGTAACAGCTGGGCACATAATAGTTAATGGAGAAGATATAACAAAATTAAAAGGAAATAAGTTAAATAAATTCAGAAGGGAAGAATTAGGATTTATATTTCAAGATTTTAATTTGTTAGATACATTAACAGCATATGAAAATATTGCAATAGCATTAACAATTCAAAAAGTAAATTCAAAAGAAATAGATAAAAGAGTAAAAGATATAGCACAAAAACTAGATATAACACAAATATTAAACAAATATCCATATCAAGTATCTGGTGGACAAAAACAAAGAATTGCATCAGCAAGGGCTATTATAACAAATCCACAACTTGTTCTTGCAGATGAACCAACAGGAGCATTAGATAGCAAATCAGCTAGACAATTGTTAGAGAATTTTGAATTATTAAATCAAAAGTTAAATGCAACAATTTTAATGGTTACACATGATGCTTTTACCGCTTCTTATGCTAAAAGAATTCTATTTATTAAAGACGGAAAGATATTTAATGAAATAGTTAAAGGAAATGACACAAGAAAACAATTCTTCGAAAAAATTATAGAAGTTCAAACACTTCTTGGAGGTGATTTGAACGATGTTATTTAAATTATCTTTCAATAATATGAAAAAAAGCATAAAAGATTACAGCATATATTTTTTAACACTAGTATTAGGAGTTAGCATTTTTTATATGTTTAATTCCTTAGATAGCCAACAAGCTATGTTACAAGTGTCACAATCACAAAGAGAAATTATAAAACTGATGATAACAATGCTTGGTTTTGTATCAGTATTTGTAGCGGTTGTGCTGGGATTATTAATTGTATATGCAAATAACTTCCTAATTAATCGAAGGAAAAAAGAATTTGGAATTTATATGACATTAGGAATGGGAAGAAGACAAATATCAAAAATAATTTTAATGGAAACTATTTTTGTGGGAGTAATTTCTCTTGTAGTTGGTCTTATAATAGGTATATTTGCTTCACAATTTATGTCTGTATTAGTAGCGAAAATGTTTGAAGCAGATATGAGTGAATTTCAATTTGTATTCTCAAAAGATGCTTGTATAAAAACTTGTATATATTTTGCAGTAATGTATTTGGCAGTTATAATTTTTAACACAATATCAGTTTCAAGATATAAATTGATAAATCTATTAAATGCAAGCAAGAAAAATGAACAAGTGAAAATAAAAAATCCTATTGTTTCTATTTTAATATTTATCATAGGAGCAAGTGTTTTGGGTTATGCTTATTGGAAAGTAACAGCAGATGCACAATCATTAGATAAAGCAGAAAAAATTCTACCACCTATTATGATGGGAATAGTTAGTACAATATTAATTTTTTGGTCTTTATCAGGTTTTATATTACAAATAATTCAAAAGAACAAAAAAATCTACTTAAAAGATACCAATATGTTTGTACTAAGGCAGATGAATAATAAAATTAATACAAACACAATTAGTATGAGTGTTATTTGTCTAATGCTATTTATGACAATTTCAATACTTTCTACAAGTCTATCTCTAAGAAGTACAATGCAAAGAGAACTAATTGAAATGACACCAGTTGATGTAAATTTATATAAAACAGCAAATTTACCCGAAAGCTATACACATTATGGTAGAACGATAACAACCACAAAAGTGCAAAGGGAAGATTCTAAAATATCAATACAAGAAACAATGGAAAATAATAAATTTGATATGAAAAATCTAAAAGATATTGTAGAAATACCAATGTATGCAACAGATGAAATAACTACGGAGAAGTTTTTTGGAGATAAAATAGCAGAAGTAAAAGCTAAGTTTGCAATGCTAAATTATAACACAGCAGAACAAATAGTAAAAATATCAGACTATAATAAAATTGCAAAATTATATGGAATAGAACAATATGAACTAAAAGATGATGAATTTATAGTACTTTGTGATTTTGATGGTATGACAGCAGTTAGAAATATGGCATTAAGTAGCGGAAATCATAAATTAACACTTGCAGGAAAGGAATATAAATCTAAATACAATGAATGTAAACCTGGATATGTTATAATGTCAACAAGTCATACTAATACAGGAATTATACTTGTTCCAGATAACTGCAACTTAACAGAAAATGAAAAAGAAAGATATTTATTAGCAGCAAATTTTAATGCTGATACAGACGAAGAAAAAGAAAAAATACGAGAGATGTTTGAAAGCGGAGATTCTGGTTTTGTACAAAATCTAAATGAAAAAGGAATTCAACTTGACGGAATGACAAAAATATCTATAATACAATCAAGCACAGGACTTGCTACAATAATAACATTTATAGCAATTTATTTGGGAATTATTTTCTTAATAGCAAGCTCAGCAATATTAGCACTAAAACAATTAACAGAAAGTTCTGATAATAAACAAAGATATACTATTTTAAGGAAAATAGGTTGTGACGAGAAAACTATAAATAGGTCATTATTCAGACAAATAGGAATATTCTTTGGATTACCTATGGTACTTGCAATTATACATTCGATTTTTGGAATACAGTTTGCACTTGAAATGATGGCAGGATTAGCAAGCAAAGATGATTTATTACCGTCAATTGTAGCAACAGTAATAATCATAGGAGTAATCTATGGCTCATATTTCCTAGCAACTTATTTTGGTAGTAAAAATATTATAAAAGATAAACAGTAATTAAATTTAATTGTTGCTATTTGGTACTCCTTTTCAGAGTTTCCCCTTTTTAAAGAAAAGCCAAATAGTGACAATTAAGTAAACAACCAAATAAATAAAATTATTATAATAGTTGTAAAAAAATAAGTGTTGTGATAGAATTTAAGAAAAAAGAAGGGAATGTGGAAAAATGAAAAAAATTGGAAACTTATTATGGGGGATTTTGTTAATTGCAATAGGAGTTATCTTTGGACTAAATGCATTAGGAATTACTAATATTAACATATTCTTCAAAGGATGGTGGACATTAATAATTATTATTCCTAGCTTTATAGAATTAATTAGAAGCGATAGCAAAATGTGGAGTTTTATATGGTTAGTGATTGGAATAGTATTATTACTATGCACACAAAACATACTATCATTTTCAATGATTAGTAAATTAATAGTACCATTTATATTGGTAATGATAGGACTTAGTCTTATATTCAAAGACACTTTAAACAAGAAAGTAGCAGACAAAATAAAAGAATTAAATCAAAATAGAGGAAACTTAGAAGAACTTTGTGCAACATTTGGAGAGCAAAAAAGCAATTTTGCAGGACAAGAATTTAATGGGGCAAATGTAGATGCCGTATTTGGAGGAGTTGATTTAGACCTTTCAAAAGCGATTATCAATAAAGACCAAATTATCAATGCAACAGTAATATTTGGTGGGGTTGAAATAAAAGTACCAGAAGGTGTAAATATTAAACTAAAATCAACGCCAATATTTGGAGGAGTAAGCAACAAGGCACAAGCAACTTATAACGAAAATCTACCAACATTATATATTAACGGAACAGCTATATTTGGGGGTGTTGAAATAAAATGACAACATTTCAAAAAATAATAAAATATGGGGCTTTGATATTTGCAGGATATTTATGTTTAATGATTTTAACAGGTATAGTTGTTGGAATTACGGCTATGATTGGTATTACAACAGGTGTAGAAATGCTTCAAGAAGACGGTAGTTCAGAAATAATAACAGCTTGGGAACAAGAGTATGCTAATATATCTGAAATGGATATAGATTTAAGTTTATGCAAGCTTGATATTAGAAAGGGCGATACTTTAAAAGTAAATGTTTCTGATGTCTCTGACAGATTTAAATGTGAAGAAAATGGAAACAAACTAAAAATTGAAGACAAACGTTTAAACAGAAACTTTCTAAATATGCATAATATAACTCCAACTGTAATAATTTATGTACCTGAAAATATTCAATTTGATAAAGTTAGCATAGACACAGGTGTTAATGACACAAATATTGAATACTTGAAAACTGATAAGCTTGACGTTGATATGGGCGTTGGTAAAGTAATATTAACAAGTGAAGTTTTAAAAAATGCAGATATCGAATGTGGAGTAGGGAAACTTGAATTGAACTTGATTGGAAAACAAGAAGATTACAGAATTAATGCAGAAGCAGGATTAGGTAATTTTGAAATAGCAGGCCAAAAAGTTTCTAACCACCAAACTTTTGGAAATGGTAATGCTTTGATTAAAATTGAAGCAGGCATAGGAGAAGTTATAGTTAATTTTAAATAAATTTTTAGTAGAAGAACCTAATATTTAAGGTTCTTCTATTAAGTCTTGCCAATATTTTTTCGGCATATATTGCATTTGACATCTAGCATTTTTTCTTTCTTTAATGGCAATTGTTTTGAAAAACAACTTCCACAATTCTTGATATTTTTGTTCTTCATAAGAAATAGTAGGAATTTTTATATTAGTACTATCAATTATTCTATATTCATTGCCATTATATAATAAACATAAATCTCGTATTTTGTCGTGTATAATAAAGTTCTGGTTTGGTAAGCGACTAATAAAATGATGACCTAGTGGTTCTATAATATTGTTATCAGGATGAATAGAAGCATAATACAAATTATTACCAATTTCCTGAAAGCGCAATAACCCTTTTAATCTATGACATTCCCCAAAACATCTTTTTTTCATATTCATTACTTTAAAAACATAAGAGACAGTAAGCATATTGTTGATTTTTGGACCAATATCAAAACCATTACACAAATATTTTAATATAAATATTTCTTTTTCAGGTTCGTCGGAAAGAAAGGCATAGTAAGTGTTGTAAAGAGTTGTATAACTAATGCTTTTTTCAATTCCATTAAATACTCTTTTTGACTTTTCAAAATCTGTTTCTATGTAAGTGGTATGGTCTAAAAAATTAAAAGTGTATTCCGCTTCTGAAAATATTTTTTGTGGTAAAGTTTTGTTTGAATAGCAATCAAAAACAATTGTTAAAAATCCATCAAATGTGCCATCATATAAAAATGTTTTATTTATAAGCTTCCAGTTAGGCATTTTATTTTATCCTCCTTTGTAGGTTGCAGACTATCAAAGATTGACAGTTGCTGAAAATTTGGGCGAGGTAGGGAGTTTCGCTCTTGGTATATTAAGTTTGTTTCTATGAAGTTTTGATTAAATTTATATACTTGGTTACAATATTTCCCTTTACAAGTTATAAAATATTTAGCTCTTTTCAACACTACTCCAAGGCCTTTTAGAGCTTCAAAATCTAAAGCAAAAGAACGCCTTGCCTTAATTATTTTCTTTGCTGAAATTACGCCAATACCAGGTATTCTAAGTAGAGTAAAATAATCAGCTGTGTTTATTTCAATAGGAAATTTATCAAGATTTCGTAAAGCCCAATCACACTTTGGATCTAATATATGGTTAAAGTTTTGGTGTGTTTCATCTAATAGTTCATCTGCTTTAAAGCCATAATATCGCAATAGCCAGTCTGCTTGGTATAGTCTATTTTCGCGTAATAGCGGTGGAGCTTCTAATGTTGGTAAGTTCTTATCGTTGTTTACACTTATGTATGCAGAATAATAAACTCTTTTTAATTTTAATTTTCCATACAGACCTTCTGAAAGTTTTAATATTTTTAAATCACTTTCAGGAGTTGCGCCAACTATTAATTGAGTTGTTTGCCCAGCAGGAACAAAACTAGGTTTAAATTTGCTCTTTTCTAGTTTGTTTTGCTTAATTCCATTAGATACATAAGTCATAGGGTCTAGTATTCCGTCTTTTTCTTTTTGTGGTGCAAGCAATTTTAGACTAGTACTTGAAGGCAATTCGATGTTTATGCTTAATCTATCTACTAAATTTCCAAGTTTATCTATTAATTCTTTGCTGCATCCAGGTATGGTTTTACAATGAATGTATCCATTAAATTTGTATTCATTCCTTAAAATAGAAACAGTTTTAACCAAAAGTTCCATTGTGTAGTCAGGAGATTTTACAACAGCAGAGCTTAGAAATAAACCTTCTATATAATTTCTTTTGTAAAAGTTGATTGTTAAGTCTGCTACTTCTTGTGGGGTAAAGGTGGCTCTTTTTACAGAGTTTGTGCATCTGTTTATACAGTATTTACAATCATATATACAGCAGTTGCTAAATAGTATTTTTAGTAATGATATACATCTTCCATCTGCACCCCAACTGTGACATATTCCTGCTTTGTTTCCATTTCCTATTCCATTGTTTTTGTTTGCTCTTGTGCTTCCGCTTGAACTGCAAGAGGCATCATATTTTGCTGAGTCAGCTAGTATTTGTAATTTTTGTAAAGTATCCATTTTTTATTTTCCCTTTTTATTCATTAATCGAACATTTGTGCTTATTATATCATAAAAAATAAATTTGTCAAATGTTTGTTTGTAATTTTTAGAAAATTTTGATATAAAATGCGAAATCTCTCTTAATATAAGAGAGATTTCAAGCGTTTATAAACGAATTTTTCACATTTAAATGTGTAACATTAAATGTATTTATATTATATGCAAATAATAATTGGATTATTACAAAAAAGCAGAGATTAGGTTTAAACCTAATCTCCGAAGAACAACTTCCACATCATAAGATGTGCAACAATTAAATGTAATTACATTATAAAACATTTTTTGAAGATAGTCAATAATTTTATTATATTATGCGTCAAAAATGTAATATTTTTTAAGAGATAAAAGAATATTATTATAATCATTTTTTGATAAATGAGCTATTTTCTTATTATGGAAAAAGGGTTCTCTAATTCTTTTATAACTAAAATTTGTCATAGATTCTAACTTGGCAGTACTGCAAGGTAAATTAGTAATATCGCAGTGAAAGTAGTACTTATCATTATAGCATTTACTACTTAATGGAATAACTGTCCACATTTTTTTATCTGCTGAACAGCGCCATAAAATGGCAGGTCTCAATTTCCTTAATTCAGAACCAATATTTTGACCAAAGTTTACCCAACAAACACAACCTGGCTTCAAATGAGAAATATTATAATTTGTAGATTCTAATAGCAACTTATCATAGCACCATTTTAAATATTTGATATTTTCAATATTTTTATAATTAGTATTAATATTTAATTTTTTCAATAGGGAATTTTTTAAATATTTCATTGTCAAATTAAAATCTGTATCATTTAATTTTAAAAAAGTACCTTTTACATATACTAATCCGTTTAATATTTTTTCGACTATATTCTTGCAAACTGTCTATATCAACAAATCTATCTATGGATTTTAAGTATTTAAAGTCGGAGATTTTTGTATTATGAATAGATAACCCCACATAGTGATTTTCTGAAATGTTATAAATGATAAGGATATGTTTTTTATTACCGTTTTCTGTTATTTCATAAATATTTTTAGAATATATATTCAAAGTAATACCTCCTAATATCATATTAATTTATTAAAATAATACTATATTTTCTTGTAAAAAGCAACACATTTGTTCTCTAAATTACATTTTTATACTTGCTAATAAGATAATAACTATGGTAAAATATTTTCTAGATAGGAGAATACACTTTTGATACTTGAAAATACAAATTAACAAAGTTAAAATAGAAAATGGAGAAAACAATGATAGATGTAGAAGAATATTTAAATAACTTATTTAAAGCAAATAAAAAACGAACACTAAAAGCAATGCAATATTTTATGAATAAATTTCAGCACTTCGAAAAAGAAATGAAATTCATTCATATAGCAGGAACAAATGGAAAAGGAAGCTGCACAGAAATTATAGCTAATATATTAGAAAAACAAGGATATAAAGTAGGAAAATTTTTATCTCCACACTTAATTAAATATAATGAAAGAATAAGCATAAATGGAAAAGAAATATCCGATGAAGAAATGTCAGATATAATAGAAGAATTGCAACCACTAATAGAAGAATACAACCATTCTCAAAATACAAAGGTTACAGTATTTGAATTAATTACAACGATGGCATTATTATATTTTTATAGAAACAGTGTAGATTTTGTTGTATTAGAAACAGTGCTTGGGGGATTAGATGATTGCACAAATATTATAACAAATCCAGTAGTGTCTGTAATTACGTCAATAGGGTATGACCATACAAAGATTTTAGGAGATACTTTAACAGAGATAGCGCATCAAAAAGCAGGAATTATAAAAGAAAATTCTCATACTGTGATATTTGAACAAGAAGCGGATATAAATGAAGTGTTTATAAATGAATGTAAAAAGAAAAATAACAATTTACATATTGTAAACAATTCAGATATATCAAATTATAGTTTTGACGAGGAATTTCAACATTTTAACTATAAAGATTTAAAAAATTTAAGTATAAATTTAAAGGGAAAAATGCAGATACAAAATGCAAGTATATGTATAGAAGTGATTAATATATTAAACAAACTAGGATATAAAGTAAACGAGAAAAATATATTAGAAGGACTAAAAACAGTTATTCATAAAGGAAGAATGGAACAATTGAGTAATAACCCAAAAATTATTTACGATGGGGCTCATAACGATCCAGCAATAAGGAACTTATTAGATATGGTTGATATATATTATCCTAAATTAAAAAGAGTGTATATTATATCAATTTTGAAAAGAAAAGATTACAGAAGAATGCTAAAGCTACTAGCTAAAGATGAAAATGCCATATTTGTTATGACATCAGGGAATGATAGTGATAGATATGCATCAAAAGATGAGCTATATGATTGCATGAAAGAATTTGTAAACAGTGATAGAATTTATAGGAAAGAATTAGATGTGGCGCTGCAAGATGCTTTAAATACAGATGATGATACTGTGAATTTTGTGATAGGAAGTTTATATACATATAGTACAGTTGTTAATAAAATAAAAAAGTTTTTGATATGATATAAATATAGATGTCAATATAAACTTAAGAAAGGAAAGTAAGAGTATGAAAATATTAATAGGAACAAAAAATCCAGGAAAAATACAAGGAGCAAAAGAAGCATTTGAAAAATACTTTGAAAATGTTGAAATAGAAGGAATAGATGTGAGTTCGGATGTAGCAGACCAACCAGTGAATGAAGAAATTTTACAGGGAGCAAGAAATAGGGTTAAAAACTTAAAAAAATATGCAACTGAAAATCAAATTGAAGCGGATTTTTACATTGCAAGTGAAGGTGGAATTACAAATTCATTAGGAGAATGGATAGATATAAATTGCGTTGTCGTAGAAGATAAACAAAACTTTCAAAGTATGGGAATAAGCCAAGGATTTCCAATTCCAAATAAATATATAGATGAAATAAGAGAAACAGAATTGGGAACTGTTATGGATAAATTATTTAGTGGAAAAGATTTAAAAAAGGGAAAAGGCGGAATAAATTATTTGACGAAAGGCGAAGTTACAAGAATTGATTTGGTAAGAAATGCTTTTATTATGGCATTAACAAGGCATATTAATCAAGATATATGGAGATAGAAAATGATATGAAGAAAGAAAAAACAATACTTGTTGCATCAAACAACAAGGGAAAAATAAGAGAAATAAGAGATATTTTTAGCGATTTTAATATTATTGCATTAAAAGAGATGGAAGCAAAATTAAATAAAAAACTAGAAATAAACGAAAACGCAGACAGCTTTAAAAACAATGCACTTCAAAAAGTAACAGAGCTTATAAATCAATTGGACGAAAATATGATTGTTATGGGTGATGATAGCGGATTAAGCATAGATGTTTTAGGTGGATTTCCGGGAATACATACACATAGGTGGATGGACGCAGATGACCATACAAAAAATTTAAAACTGTTAGAGAAAATGAAGGATGTTCCAACAGAATTAAGATCTTGTCATTATACAACAGCTATTGCTATTGCTGATAAGAATATGAATAAAGTTGTAGAATATTCATTACACGGATATGTTGCGCAAAATCCAGCTGGCTCTAATGGCTTTGGCTTTGATGAAATTTTTGTATTAGATAGTGGGAAGACTTTGGCTGAATTGACTAGTGAAGAAAAATATGAGATTAGCCCAAGGAAGAAGGCTTTGGAAGAAATTAGAAAGATAATTGATAAAAGGATATAAATATATTATAAGAATAAAGAGAAAGGTAAAGTCAATAATGGAAATAGAAAGAAAATTTTTAGTACCAGACATATCACACTTGAAATTAGAAACATACAAAAGCAAAAAAATTATACAAGATTATTTGTACAATGACAAAATAACAATTATTAGAAAAAGGCACACGATACAAGAAAACAAAGAAAAATACATTTACACAGTAAAAACAGGAAGAGTAAACTATTCAATAAATGAGATAGAGAGTGAAATAACAAAAGAACAATATGAAAAGTTAGGATTAAATCCAAAATATCGCACAATAAAGAAGACAAGATATAATATACCATATAAAGACGGACTAATTATAGAGTTAGACATATTTGAGGGAGAATACAAAGGGATTGTATTTGCAGAAATAGAGTTTGAAAGTGAGGAACAAGCTGAAAATACTATTTTCCCAGAGTGGTTTGGAAAAGAGTTAACTGGAAGATTATCTAATGGTATGATGGCAAGTATGAGAGTGGAAGACATAAAAGGAATTATAAATACATAGAGGTGAAGAATATAAAAGAAAATGACAATTACAATAAAATTCTTGTTCAAGCATTTGGGCAAGAAAAAGCTATATTAAAATATCCCAAATGCAATATTGAAATTAATGCACATATTGGTAGAAATGGAACAACAAGAAAAAAGCAAGAAGGAGATGGAAAAACACCAATAGGAGAATTTGAATTGGGAACTATTCTAGGAACTCAAATTGGAATACAAAATAAAAACGGATTAGAGTATAAAAAAATAACTAGGGAAATGTACTGGGTAGATGATATTAAATCTAAATATTATAATCAACTAGTTAATGAAAATGGAGTGGAAAGAGATTGGAATTCAGCGGAACATCTAATAGAGTATCCAATAGAGTACGAATACCTAATAGAGATGAAAACAAATCCGCAAAATATACCTGGAAAGGGAAGTGCAGTGTTTTTGCATTGTAGTAATAATAAGTCAACAGCTGGTTGTGTTGCAGTTGATACAAATTCTATGAGAACAATAATAGAAAATATAGATAAAGATACGAAGATAGAGATAAAAATAGAATTATAAGGAGAAGATATATGGTAAAGTCAAAAGGTTGGAATTGGAAAATATTAAAAGAAAATGAAGAAGAAATCTGGAAAAACCCAAGTATTGAATCTTATTATTTGTTAAATAGGTGGAAATCACAGAGAAAAGAGAAATTTCTAGATTTAGGATGTGGATTAGGAAGACATTCAATTTTATTTGGCAAAAATGATTTTGATGTTAGTTGTTTTGATATAAGTCAAGAAGCAGTAAAAAGAACAAAAGAATGGGCAGAAATAGAAAATCTAAAATTTGATTATAAAGTAGGTGATATGCTTGAGTTACCTTATAATAATAATCAATTTGATTGCATTTATTGCCGAAATGTAATATCTCATACAGATACTGAAGGAATGAAAAAAGTAATAAAAGAATTAAATAGAGTTATGAAAGATGATGCTGAGTGTTATTTGACTTTAGGTTCAAAAGATACATGGGGATTTAAACAAGCGGACTGGCCTTTGATTGATCCAAATACTAGACTAAGAATGGACGAAGGGCCAGAGTATAAAATACCACATTTCTATGTAGATTACGACTTGATAAAAGAGCTTTTTAAGGACTTTGATATTGTTAATGTATATCAAGTTGTGGATTATTATGAAACAGAAAACAAAACTAATAATTCCTATCATTATCATATTTTGATACATAAAAAAGAGAAGGAATAAATATAAGAAAGTAGATTTAGAAAGTTACGAGGAGAAAAGAAAAATGAGTAAGAAACAAGACAATGAAATAACATTGAAAATAAAGGGAAATTTAGACGAGTTCTATAATGATATAGAAAATAAAGAATTTAAAATAGTACACGAATTTTCAATGGACGACACATATTTCGTGCCTAAAATACTAAATTTAAAAGAAACCAGTACAAGAGAGATTTTATCAAAAGCAGTATTAGTAAGAAAAATCATAGGGAAAACATCTGGAGAAGTCAGTCAAAAGATAACATTTAAAATTAAAGAATTTGATACAGATGGCAATATACTAAATCAGGATTCAATTAATTGTGAAGTACTAGATATACAGTCAGCAAAAAAATTATTAAAAGCAATCGGCTATAAAGAAATTATGAATATTCAAGAAGATGATAGAGTATATGAAAGTGCTGGATTTAGATTTGCTGTTAAAGATATAAGAAATGGAGATAATCTGATAGAAGCGGAGATAGGAGAAAACGAGGATGTAGATACAGTAGAAGAATTGGTTGAGAAAGTTGCAAATTTTAAAATACCAGTTTATCTTGATAATTATTTTGTCAAAAAAGCTGAAGTTGAACTTGATAAAGTGCTGGGTCGTAAATAGAAAACATATAAAGAGCATAAAAATAATATATAAAACACCAAAAAAGTAGACTTATAAAGACGATTTTATAAATCTACTTTTTTATATTATAAAAAAGTTGTAATTATCTTTTTATAACATAGAACATATCCTCAGTAAATCCAAGCAACCAAATAGGAGAAACTCCAAACAATTCAGCAATTTTTACAACCATAGATATTTCGATTTTTTTAGTTTTGCCATTTGCATATTTTGAAATTGTACCTTTTGATTTTAAATTTAACTTATGAGCAACTTCTTCATAGTTCATCTTAGAATGTCTAAGAAGAATTGCAAATCTTTCTGGAAAACAGTTATCCAATGTAATACCCCCTATACTGTATACTTATAAAAGTATAACATCAAAATAAAATTTTGTAAATAAAAAAGAAAAAAGCAAATTCTTATTTATATTTTTACGATATTTGTAGAATTTTGTTGACACGGAAAGTGACAAGTTGTATTATATTTCTAATATACGATTATTATAAAATGTAATAAAGCAAAGGAGCGGATATGGGAGTTCAAAAAACAAACTTAAATGACGAGAAAATAAAACACATACTACAAAAAGAATACAACATTGAAGCAACAAAAATCCAAAAGATAGACAGAGGCACAGCAAATATATTCAAAATAGAGACAAACAACAATAAATACATATTAAAAGAATTTGTAAGCACAAGTAAAAAAGAAACAATCATAAAAGAAATAAACATAATAGAATTTCTGAAAGACAAAGATATTAACGTTCCTACATATATAAAAACAAAAAAAGAAAATTTTTACCTAGAAAATGAAGGAAGAATAATAATAGTACAAGAATTCGTTGAAGGATACACTATTGAAAACAACACAGGAGACTATGAAAAAACAATAGAATGTGCAACAATCCTAGGTAAACTGACAAAAGCTCTTATGGAATATCCTGAACTAAGTGAAGATAACATTATGAATAAGTATTTCACAAAAGAAAGAGTATGCAATTGCATTGAAAAAATGGAAAATTTAAAAAGCAATTTAAAAAAAGATAACAAATATAAAGAACAAATAGAAAAAGACATTAATTATAGAACAAAAATATTAAATCACATAAAAAACAACTTTGATTTTGACATTTTAGATAAACTAACAAAGCTAAATAGCCATGGAGACTTTTGCTCTCAACAATTGATATATAATGAACTCCAAGAGCCTACAATAATTGACTTTGAAAAGGCAAAAAAACTACCAATAGTATGGGAAGTAATTAGGTCATATAGCTATATCGACAAAGATGCTAAAGATGGAGATATAAATATAAAAACATTAGCAGATTATTTCAAAGAATTTTCAAAATATATTAAACTAAATGAATATGATTTAAAATATGCATCATACCTATATTTATTACAATTAACAGGGAGTACATATGGATATAAAGAATATAATGAAGACTATACTCAAAAAGGACTTTTAGATTTTGCACTATTTAGAACAAAATTATGCAAAAAATTATATGAAAAAGCTGAAGAGATTAGCTTAGAATTAACTAAACAAGATATAATGAATTAGTAAAAGGAGAAATTTGACTATGGATTTAACAATTAAAAAAGCACAAAAATACCTAAAAGAAAAATACAAAAGAACAAAACCCAAAGACATAAAAAATACACAAAGATATTTCTTAAAATTAATAGAAGAAGTAGGAGAATTAGCAGAAGTAATAAGAAAAGACAAAAGAATGGATGGCGAAAATATAAAAGGAACAATCGAAGAAGAATTATCAGATGTGTTATATTATGTTTTAATGATAGCAAATACATATGATATTGATATGGAAACCTGTTTTAGAATTAAAGAAGAACTTAATGCAACAAGATATGGTCATAGTATAAAAATAGAAGATATAAAATAATTATAATAAAAGGAAAGAAATATGGAAGAAATAAAATTAGAATTAACAAATGGCGAAAAAATACCTGCAATAATATCAAACAAAGAACTAATTTATGGAGTTACAGGAATAGCAATAGGAATAAAAAATAATTACACTAAACTTGCTAGCAAGATAGGAAAAGAAAAAGAAATATTTGCAAAACATCCAATAACAAAAGAGAAGTTGCCAATAATAGTCATAGACAGTAAGAAGTTGGAAGATACTGCAATGATGCTAATACCAGCACACATACAGGAACACTTTGAACTTGCAGAAAAGTTCGATTTAGAATACAAGCAAGTAGTTGCACCATACTTTAAAGGAGAAGGAAAACAAACATTAAATCCAAATTTAGAAACACATTTTAGAAGAAGTGTTATAGCTATTATAAAAAATGAAAAAGATAATACATATTTATGTGTTGATTGTTCAAGTAGAATATGTAGGTCATTTGTGTTAGGTGGAATTGAAGGAGAAGAGACGCCAGAGGAAGCGGCAATCAGGGAAATCAGAGAAGAAACAGGATATCTAGATGTAACTATTACAAGGACAAGCATATTTCAATTGCACAATCATTTTTTTGCTGATTACAAAGGAGTAAATAGATATTCACACTTGTATATAGTATTTGGAGTATTAAACTCTGAGAAGAAAGAAGAAACATCTAAGGAAGAACAGGCTAAACAAATGCCAATATGGATAAAGAAAGAAGATTTAGAAGATTTTCTATCAGTTAAAAACAATTTATTTGTTAACAAATATTTTTTAGATAAAGATTGTGCTTACGAAGGAAATGGAATAATGATTAATTCAGGAAAATTAAATGGTAAATTAAGAAGTGATATAAAGGGAGAAGAAAGTTATGAAATATTTTAAGAAATTAGTAGGAGAAAGAATATACTTATCTCCAAGAAACAATGAAGATGTAGAAAAATTCACAGAATGGATGAACGATTTTCAAGTAACAGACTACACAGGAAGAAGCGGAGCTACAATGTCACTAGAAGAAGAAAAGAAATACTTAGAAGAAAACTCAAATCCACAGGGGACATTTGTAATAGTCACACTAGGTGAAAATAAATTGATAGGAACAATAGGATTAGAAAAAATAAATACAATAAATAGAAGTGCAGTATTAGGAATTTTTATAGGAGATAAAGAATATTTAAGTAAAGGATACGGAACAGAAGCGATTAGACTAATTTTAGATTATGGCTTTAATTATATGAATTTACACAGTATAAAATTAGAGTTATTAAGTTGCAATGAAAGAGCTCTAAAATGTTATAAAAAATGTGGATTTGTTGAAACAGGAAGAAGTAGGGAGTGTGTATTCCTAAACGGGAAATACTATGATACAATTTCTATGGATATATTAGCTAGTGAATTCAAAGAAAGTTATATAAGAAATAAAAACCTTAAATAAGAAGGAGTATATATGAGTTCAGATATAAGAATAAAAAACGATGTTCTCATAGAAACTATATAAGGAAATCAAAAATAAAAGAAAGGATGAAAGATAATGAAAAAGAAATTGATTTATTTAACAACAAATCAGCAAAAAGTTGAAGAGGCTAATGAGTTCTTTTCAAAACAATATGGTTTTAACATAGAAATTGTAAATCCGGATTTTGAAATTTTAGAAATACAAGCTAAAACTTGTTCGGAAGTAGTTGCATTTAGTGCAAAATATGCAGCAGATAAATTGGGATATGCAGTTCTAAAATCAGACACAGGATTATACATAGAAGCTTTAGGAGGATTACCAGGACCATATAATGCTTACTTTGATAAACAAATAGGAATAGAAAAATTTTTAGAATTGCTAAAAAACGAAAAAAATAGAAAAGCAAGATTAGAACACTGTTTTGCTTATTGTGAGCCAAATAGTGAGCCTATTGTTTTTTCAGGAGGTGGAACAGGAAAGATAGCTTTTGAGCCCAAAGGAGTACGAGGGAGATGGCACGACAAATTTTATATACCAGAGGGAGAAAGCAAAACTTTAAGTGAATTGCGAGAAGAGGACTATGAATATGAATCAACTTTTTGGGGAGATGCAAAAGATCAATTTGCGAAGTGGTATAAAGAAAATGTAATTGAAAGAAATAACATTGAGAATTAAAGTAGATATACAAATCACCTTTTAGAATTGCAGTTCAAGATAGAAAAAAAGAAAAAGACATTAATTAAAGAATAAAAATATTAAATAAGAAGGAGAAAATATATGAGTTCAGATATAAGAATAAAAAATGATGAATATAATTTTCACTTTAGAGTTGCGGCAGTAATTGTACAGGATGATAAATTTTTGATACAGAGAATAAATGAATGTGAATATTACATATTGCCAGGTGGACATGTATCACTAGGAGAATCATCTTTTAAAGCTTTACAAAGAGAAGTAAAAGAAGAAGTTGGATGTGATATAAACATAGAGCAATGTAAATTCTTTTGCTTCCACGAAAATTTTTATAATAAAAATGGACGAGTTGAACATTGGGTTGAAAACTATTTTACTGTAAAATCTAAAACTAAACTTTCAGTTGAGAATTCGGATATAGAAGAGGAAGATAATGGAGAAATAAAAACCTTACGCTTTAAGTGGGTTACTAGAGAAGAACTTAGAGAGTTAGATTTAAAACCTACATCAATAAAAAAACTTCTAGTGGATAATAAAATCAATGAATTTAACCATTTAATTGACGAAATGTAGAAAGGTGCAAATATGAGAATAGAAAAAGTTGAAAAAAATAAGGAAAAATATATGGAATTACTTTTAGAAGCAGACCCAGAAGCGGAAGTTGTCAAACAATATATAAACAAAGGTGATATGTACATAGGAATAGAAAACGAAAAAGTAGTTTGTGAAATATTAATAACTGAAGTAAATGAAGAAGAATGTGAATTAAAAAATATTGCTACATTAGAAGAATGTAGGGGAAAAGGATATGCTAAAAGACTAATAGAGTATGTGTTTGAAAAATATAAAAATCAATACAAGAGAATGATTGTTGGAACAACTGAAAATATGATACCGTTTTATGTTTTAAGTGGATTTACCAAGTATCATCATACAGTAAAAAATTTCTTTATTGATAATTATTCAGAAGAGATATATGACGGAAATTTACAATGTATAGATATGTATTATTACTATAAAGAATTAATTGAAGATAATAAAGTCGTTTGAAAAAATGTAAAAAAATCTAAAAAGTCCTTTGAATTTATGTGATAATAAAATTTTAAGCACAAATCACTCCAATACTGAATATAATAAAGGTATTAGGAGTGATTTTTTATGGCATATTCAGAAAGAGAATTAATAGCAAGAATAGTACAATGCGAGGCACGGGCGGCGAGGGAGACAACGGAATGAAAGCAGCTGCAACAGTAATAATGAACAGAGTTAACGTATCAGAAGGGGAATATGCAAGAATCTCACAAGGAGGGAATATAAGAAACATAATATTTCAAGAAGGACAATTTGACTGTGCAAGAGAAACAATAAGAAATCAATACAACCCACAAAACATATATAACATGAATCCAACAGAATTACATTATTATATAGCAGACTGGGCATTAGCGGGAAACAGATTAAACGAAATAGGAGAATGCCTATGGTATTTAAATCCATTTAGACCAAGCTGTGGTTCAACATTTCCAAGTAATGGCTCAGGAACATTCCATACAAGATTAGGTGACCATTGCTTTTATAGACCAACAAGTAAATATTCCCAAACATAAAAGGAGGAAGAATATGGCAAGTTCAGAAGAAAGAACAGACAAAAGAGAAACAAGGCAAGTTGATATTAATCAAAATTCACCAGAGATTTTGACTAACCCCATTTATACCCCAGCATTTTTAAGAGAGCAAATAGGAAAATTGATGAGAGTAGAATTTCTAATAGGAACAAATAATTTAGTTGACAGAATCGGAATATTACAAGATGTTGGAGCAAGTTATATCTTGCTACGTTCATTTGAAAATGACAGCTTAGTTTATTGTGACATTTATTCTATTAAATTTATCACAATTTCCACTACTGGAATTTATGGTTCTACACCCAATAATAGATATCATTATTATTAAAACCCTGCCAATGGGGACGGATCTTTTTGGCATATTTCTGCCAAAGAGAACCGTCCCTATTGGCAGATTTAAATTTTTTATGATTTTATTGAGAATAAGATAAAAGTATGATATATTTGAATGGATAAATTTAATTATCTAATTGATAGTGCTTTATAACTAAAGAATAAAGTTAAATAAAGGAGCAAAAAATGAATTATATAAATGCAGGAAAAAGAGACATATTGATATTCCCAAGCTTTAAAGGAATAGAAAAAATACAAACAATAAGAAATAAATATGATGAATTAGCAAATATAATACCACCACATATCACACTAGCATTTCCTTTTGACTTACCAATTTCAAATGAAAAATTAAAAGAAGAGTTAGGACAAATATTAAGCAAATATGAAAAAATAGATATAACTTGTGAAGGCATTTCATTTATAAAAGACGAAATAATAAATAAATACTATATATTTTTAAATATAACTGAAGGAAACGAAACTATAAAAAATATTAATAAAGACATTTATGAAAAAGTATTAAAAATTCCTAAATCATCAAATTATATACCACATATCACATTAGGAACAGTAAATGAAATAGACGCAAATATAACTTTAAACGAAACATTTGAGACAACAATAGAAAATATAATTGTTGAGAGCATAGGAAAAAACGAAGAGTCAATAATAGAATTCAAAATAGAACTAGGAAAGGAGAACAAACAATGAAATTAATAAATTTTTTAGCAACTGATGGAATAGAACTAAATGGAATACTATACAATTCCAAAACACCAACCAAAAAAATTATACTTGCAGTACACGGAATGAGCAGTAACTGCATGAAAGAAAGAGACGAAATAATAGCCCAATATGCAAATAAGAACGGTATAGACTATTTCTGTTTTAATAATAGGGGAAGCGAACTTGTGAAATACATAAAAAGAAATACAGACGGAAAGAAACTATTGGGTGGCACTAGCTATGAAGATGTATTAGAAGGATATGAAGATATAACAGGAGCAATTTTAATACTAAAAAATCTAGGTTATGAAGAAATATATTTACAAGGGCATAGCTTAGGTTGTACCAAAATAGTATATACATACAACAAACTAAAAAAAGAGAAAAACGATATTTTAGATAATATAAAAGGAATATTATTATTGTCATTAGTAGACATACCAAGTACTCTAAATGTATTTTTAGGGGACAAGCTAAATAGCTATATAGAATATGCAGAAAAATTAGAACAAGAAGGCAAACAAAATGAATTGATGCCAAAAGAGTCGTTTATACATCCAGTAAGTGTAAAGACGTTTTTACGTTATGCAAGAGATAACAAAGAAATAGATTTTGCAAGTTATGGCAAAGATAAGGAGTTAAAAACATTAAATAATATTGGTATTCCATTATTTATGAGGTGGGGAAATGTTAATGAGATGATATTGCAAAATGCACAAGACTTAGTTAATATGCTAAATAAGATAATAAAAAATCCAAGAAAAGATATAAATTTTATTGACGGAGCAGACCACGGATACAAAGGCAGAATAGAAGAACTAGCAAAACAGGTTATAAATTTTATTATAGGAAATGCTAACAAATAGGAAATTTAAAGGAGCAAAAAATGGATAATTTAAAAAACAAAGAACAATTAAAAAGAAAGATAAAAAAGATCGTGCGGAATTATATCAGGAATATTGTTTATACTTTGCATAGGAGTGCAAGCAGGATATATATTCATTATTAAGAACAAAGAATATGAGTACATAATTGACAGCTTATTATATATAATTAATGAAATTATAATACTATCTGCAACATACTTATTGCTTATAATAGGCAAGAAAAATAAAATAAAAAATATAATTATAAGTGTAATATGTTTCATATTAACTAGTGTAAATATAGTTTTTATGCTAAACAATGGAATACAAAATAAATCTATTATAAGTTTTTCAAACGGCTTTTCAAACGAACTAGTTTTAAAACAAAACAGAGATACAGGAGCAACAACTTTCTATAGAAGTAAATTCATTATATTTGCTAGAAAACAAGAACAATTTGGTGAAGAAGCAAACGGAAAAATCAAAACACAGTGGTTGACAAGTGATATTTGTAGTGTTACATATAAAAATAATAGTGGAGATTTAAGGGTATTTATAGCAACCTATGGTGATAGAGGAAATAGTATATCATATTACAATGTTGCACCAACATTAGAAGGAAGCTGGCAAGTAGATAAACGGTTCAAATACTACATTAAAAGAAAATAGTAAGGGGATTATAATACGCAAAAATGGGAAAAAAGAATTATTTGAACATAATGAATATAAGCAATTCGGAACAACTGCACTTGTATTATATAAAGATGAACAACCTAAATATGTTATAACATTAAACGAAGATTGTAAATTAAATGAAAAAGTAGATATTATCGATGATGGTGGAACAATTACTTTATGCGAAGTGAGCATGGAAAAAACTATTACTGAAAAGTTGAGATGTATAAATTATAAGGGAGATTTGAATAATGGTGTATACAATGCAATATCTCCAAGAGAAAATGACTACGAAATCGATGAAGGTATATTATATATTAGTTATGACGGAAGAAATGTTATAGAAGTTCCAGGAGATTTTAGCAATATTGAAGAGTTCAAGAAAAATGCATATCAAATAAATAGAGAAAAAACTTTTTTTGCATATCAAAAATATCCAAAATCATACTTAATATATTCAAATACTATGGGAGCAACTTGGCAAACAATAGAATTACCAGATAATACTTCTGTGCAAGATTTACAATTTGTTAATCAAAGTTTAGGTTATATGCTTTTATACAAGGATATAACTGTTGGACTAGCAACTGGGTGTATAAGTAAAACAATAGATGGAGGAGAAACTTGGCAGATAATCAATAAAGGGATTGGGCCTGAAGGTGAAGAACATTTTAGAGCTAGTAGTGAAATACGATTTTTTTATGAGAATTTAGGATTTTTAACAATGCCGTCTGTTGCGGGAGAAGATTCGGATTTATATATTACTCGAGATGGTGGAAGTACATTTTCAAAATTAAAAATAACAGATAATTTATTACAAAAGGAAATATATGATTATTATGAATTACCAACTAAAGAAGGCGAAACATATTATTTAGGAATAGGACAAGGATCAGATGGAGACTATAATGGTGGTGATACGAAAAAATATGAATCAAAAGACAATACATTATCTTGGCAGGCAATAAAATAAATTTATTTATTGAATAAAAAATATTGCATAAAAAAATAACTATTTATATAATATAACAAAAGAAATAAAAGGAGGAATAAAAAATGGACTACAAAATAATTGGACAAACAGTACCAGTAGTAGAAATGAAATTAAACGCAGGAGAATCAGTATATACGCAATCAGGAGGGATGGTATATCAATCAGAAGGAATAGAAATGAAAACAAATGCAAGAGGAGGAGTAATGAAAAGCTTAGGCAGAATGTTTTCAGGAGAATCAATCTTTATGGCAAATTATACAGCAACAAGAGATGGAGCAACAGTAGCATTTGGTTCAACAGTACCAGGAAATGTAATATCAGTAGATTTAAAAGAAATGCCAGCAGGAATTATGTTACAAAAAGGAGCATTTTTATGTGCAGAACAAAACGTAAATACACAAGTAGCATTTACAAAAAGATTTAGTGCAGGATTATTTGGAGGAGAAGGATTTATATTACAAAAAGCAACAGGTAATGGAAAATTATTCTTAGAAGTTGATGGAGATGTAATAGAAAAACAACTACAACCAGGAGAAGTATTAAAAGTCGATACAGGAAATGTTGTTGCATTTGAGCCAACAGTATCTTATGAAGTAGAAACAATAAAAGGATTAGGAAATATCTTTTTAGGAGGAGAGGGACTATTTCTAACAAAACTTGTAGGACCAGGAAGAGTAATGTTGCAATCTCAAAACTTTAATGAATTTGCAGGAAGATTAATTCCATATATGCCAAGTTCTAGATAATAATTTTAATTTAGAAAGGAAAGATAAAAATGCAAAAAGCAAAAGTTTATTTTAGCAAAGAAATAACACCAGAAAGTGTTGTAAAAATGTATGAAACACTAGGAAAAGAGCTACCAGGAAAAGTAGCAGTAAAATTACATTCAGGAGAAAAAGGAAACCAAAACTACATAAAACCTGAATTTGTAAAAGCAATAGTAGAAAAAGTAAAAGGAACAGTTGTTGAATGCAATACAGCTTATGACGGAGCAAGAAATTCAACAGAAAAGCATAAAGAATTAATGAAAGAACATGGATGGAATAAATATTTTAATGTAGACATCATGGACGAAAAAGAAGACCTAGAACTAGATATTCCAAACGGAAAAGTAATTACTAAAAATTACGTTGGAAAGAATATGGAAAATTATGATTCAATGCTAGTATTATCGCACTTTAAAGGTCATCCAATGGGAGGATATGGTGGAGCATTGAAACAATTATCAATTGGATGTGGTTCATCAGCAGGAAAAGCTTGGATACATACAGCAGGACAAACAAAAGACCAAACTAAATTATGGGATTATGTAGCAGAACAAGACAAATTCTTAGAGGCGATGGCAGACAGTAGCCAATCAGTAGTTGAATTTTTCAAAGGAAATATTGTATATATAAATGTAATGTGCAATTTGTCAGTTGATTGTGATTGTTGTGCAGTTGCAGAAGATCCATGTATGAAAGATATTGGAATTCTTGCAAGTTTAGATCCAATTGCGATAGATCAAGCTTGTATCGATTTAGTATACAATTCAGAAGATCCAGGAAGAGATCATTTTGTAGAAAGAGTAGAAAGACAAAATGGAATTCATACAATTGAAGCAGCTGCTGAACTTGGATTTGGAACAAGAGAGTATGAGTTAATAAATATTGACTAGAAATGGTAAGAAATATTAAAATATAAAATACTTGCCAAGTATGTAAATATATGTTATAATAGTATACATAAAAGCCAAGTGGCTGCGGAGGTACATTATGAGACAAAAATCAATTAACAAAGCTATCCGGAAACATTTGAAAGAGGATGGATACACTCAAGTTCATCCAAAAAACAAAAACCTTCAAAGATATGAAGAGTTTGGTTTCTCATTTTGGGCAAAGATATTGGATAAAGAAGATATCCAGCTTTTAGTTCAAGATGAAAAGGGTAATCCAGAATATTATTATATGGATTACCGTACGTTCCTTAATAACTATAAGAAGTATAAATATTAAAGGAAGAAAAGAGCACAATTATATGTGCTCTTTTTATGGTATAGAGAAGTTCGCTTTTCCTATTACATAACCAAAGTTTAGTCAGAAATTAATTTTTCCAATTCTCTAATTTTATCACGAAGTTCAGCAGCTTTCTCAAATTCCATTTGTGCTGCATAAGTAAGCATTTCGTCTGTTAATTTCTCTATTGTAGCTTTGATATCTTCATCTTTTTCCAATTTATATTCAACTTCTATATCATCAGCTTTAGTAATAGAAATTGTATCTCTTACAGATTTATTAATAGTTTTTGGTTTAATATTGTGCTTTTTGTTATATTCTTCTTGAATTTTTCTTCTTCTATTAGTCTCAGAAATAGCTTTATCCATAGAATCTGTTAGTTCGTCTGCATACATTATAACTGTTCCGTCTGTATTTCTAGCAGCACGTCCAATTGTTTGAATTAGCGACCTTTCTGAACGTAAAAAACCTTCTTTATCAGCATCCAATATTGCAACTAAAGATACTTCTGGAATGTCTAAACCTTCTCTTAGAAGATTTATTCCAACTAGAACATCAAATTCTCCGAAGTCTTAAATTACGTATAATTTCCATTCTTTCCAAAGCCTTTGTTCCAGAATGCATATAATTTACTTTGATATCTAAGCTTTTTAAATATTCTGTTAAATCTTCTGCCATTTTTTTCGTTAAAGTTGTTACCAATACTCTTTCTTTTCGTTCAACTCTTACTCTAATTTGTTCAATTAAATCATCTATTTGATTCTCTACTGGTTTTACTTCTATTTTAGGGTCTAATAGACCTGTTGGCCTTATAATTTGCTCTACAACATTATCTTTTGCGTGTTCTTTTTCATAATCGGCAGGTGTTGCACTTACAAATACTACTTGATTTATTCGCTCTTCAAACTCTTCGAATTTTAATGGTCTATTATCAAATGCTGATGGAAGTCTAAAACCATAATTTATTAAAGATTCCTTTCTTGCTCTATCTCCATTATACATTGCCTTTACCTGTGGAATTGTTGCATGAGACTCGTCTATTAATAGTAAAAAGTCATCTGGAAAATAGTCAAATAAAGTGTAGGGAGGGCTTCCTTCAGCTCTACCGCTAATATGTCTTGAATAGTTTTCTATACCAGAACAAAATCCTGTTTCTTTCATCATTTCCATATCGAAATTTGTTCTTTCTTCTATTCTTTGAGCTTCAATTAATTTATTTTTAGATTTAAAGTATTTAACACGTTCTTCCATTTCTTTTTCAATTGTTCCTAAAGCTCTTTCCATTTTATCTCTTGTTGTAACATAATGTGATGCTGGCGAAATTAATATATGTTTTCTTGTTCCTATTGCTTTTCCTGTTAATGGATTTATTTCTGTTATTTTTTCAATTTCATCTCCCCAAAATTCAACTCTTACAGCTGATTCTGATTGGTCAGATGGATATATTTCAACTATGTCGCCTTTTGCTCTAAATGTTCCTCTTTTAAAGTCAATTTCATTTCTTGTATATTGCATTGTTATTAATTTTTTCAATACTTGGTCTCTTGATTTGTTCATTCCAGCTCTTAAAGATAACATCATTTCTTGATAATCTTCAGGGTCTCCTAAACCATATATACAGGAAACTGATGCAACTATTATTACATCTCTTGTTTCAAATAATGAAAGTGTTGCAGAATGCCTTAATTTATCTATTTCTTCATTTACAGATGAATCTTTTTCTATATATGTATCTGTTGAAGGAATATAACTTTCAGGTTGATAATAATCGTAATAACTTACAAAATATTCAACATTATTTTCTGGGAAAAATTCTTTGAACTCAGAGTATAATTGCCCTGCAAGTGTTTTGTTATGAGCCAAAACTAATGTTGGCTTTTGAACTTTGTTTATTATATTTGCCATTGTGAAAGTTTTTCCGAGATCCTGTAACTCCTAATAATGTTTGAAATTTCTTGCCTTCTTGAATTCCTTTACTTAAATATTCTATTGCCTGTGGTTGGTCACCAGTTGGTTTGTAATCTGAATGTAATTTAAACATCACTTTCTCCTTTCAAGGATTTTTACATATATTCTAACACGTATGCTGGCGAAAAACAAGAAAAATTCAAGCAATAATTAAAATACAGTATTTACTTTTATAAGAAAATATGTTAAATTTTAAATATGGAAAATAAAAATAGAAGGGGATAGAAATGGAAATTATAGTAAGCATTGCTTCATCATTTTGGTTTCAATCAATTGCAAAAATAGTATTAGGATGTATGCTAGCAGGAGTAATTGGACTAGAAAGGTCATCTTGGAGCAAACCAGCAGGATTTAGAACACATGCATTAGTAGGAGTAAGTGCAGTTTTAGTAATGATTTGTGGAGAATATATGTCAGAATTATATGATATAGACCCATCAAGAATACCTGCACAATTATTATCTGGAATAGGTTTTATAGGTGCAGGAACAATTTTAAGAGATGGATTTAATGTAAAAGGCTTAACAACAGCAGCAGGACTTTTAACAGTTACCTGTATTGGATTAAGTATAGGTGCAGGATTTTACTTAGGTGGAATAGTAGCTACATTGGTAGCATATGTTATTCTTTCATATTCATATAAAATCTCTGATAGATTAGACCATTTTTCTATACTAGAATTGAAAGTTAAAATTAGTAAAAATGTAAAAGAAACATTAGCTGAAATAGAGGACAATTTAACTGATTACAATGTAGAAATAAAAAATATTAAAAGACCAAATAAAGATGAATCAGATACTGAAGAAGAAGTAATAAAAATAGTTGGAGAATATAACAACAAAGGATTTAAGAAAAATGAATTATTAAGAACAATTACATCATTAAAAAATGTTAATGAAGTATCGGAAACATAATATCAAAATAAAACTCTTATGCATATTATAAATAAAGGTGATATGTATGAGAGTTTTTAAAGAATTGTATGAAGATGCAAAAAATATAAAGAAAAAGGACCCAGCAAGTAGAAATATTTTAGAAGTAATTATTTTATATCCAGGATTTCATATTTTGGTATTTCATAGATTAGCACATTTCCTATATAGACATAAATTAAAGTTTTTGGCTAGATTAGTATCTCAAATAGGAAGATTTTTTACTGGTATAGAAATACATCCAGGGGCAAGAATAGGAAGAAGGCTCTTTATTGACCATGGCATGGGAATTGTGATAGGTGAAACTGCAACAATCGGGAATAATTGTACTATTTATCATAATTCAACATTAGGTGGAACTGGAAAGGATAAAAATAAAAGACATCCTGATATAGGTAATAATGTTATGGTTGGTGCTGGAGCAAAAGTACTTCGGACCAATAAAAATAGGGAATAATGTAAAAATAGGAGCAAATACAACGGTTTTAAAAGATATACCAAATAATGTTACAGTTGTAGAATTTAATAGAATAATAAGAAAATAGTAACAATTTCAACTGAGATTGTTACTATTTTTGTTTTATTCTGCGTTAGTTGTTTGTACTCCACTAGGTCCAACATATTCTGATTTTCCGAATGCGAGAATCATATAGAAAATAGGTGCTAAGAAGTAAAGACCAACAGCCCAACCAATATCTTTTCCAAATGATAATGCTAGTTTATAACATAGAATAGCTGTCATAGCAATTCCTGCGATCCATCCTATAAAAGGAACAATTGCAAGTAAATAAACTAGTATTAGCCAAGGTGAAAGCCCAGCGATTTTGAATAATATAACAAGATTATAAATTGGAATTATAGATTTCCAACCAGCTTGACCTGCTTTTTTGTACAATTTCCACATAGCAACTAATTGAATGATACCTATTACTAGGCCAACTAATAAAGCAAATATCATTACTCCCATTGCGGCACCAAATATTGTTGTATCAAGTGCTGCAGTGCTATAATCACGAGCTGCGTAGTAACTAGAATAATCGTATCCCATAAAAATCAACCTCCTTTTATTTTATGGTAATAGAATATTATAAAATAAAAAATAAGTCAAGAAAAAACAAAAAAAGACATAAAAATGTAAAATTTTCAAAAACCATTGTATAAAAAAAATTAGTTTGATATAATTTATAAAGTAGACTAATACATATTATTAAAGGAGGAAAAAATATGTGCGAAAACAAAAACTGTTGTTGCGAAAATAATGGAAAAGATGCCTTTTTAGAAGAATTATTTTCAGTTTACAAACCAGAAAAAGACAATTTAATTCAAATGTTAAACGAAATACAAGAACATTATGGATATGTTCCAAAAAATGTTCAACAAGAACTATCAGAGTTTTTATCAATTCCACTTGCAGAAGTATATGGAGTTGTTACATTCTATTCAAGATTTTCATTAGAACCACAAGGAAAATATAAAATATCAGTATGTTTAGGAACAGCTTGCTATGTAAAAGGTTCTCAAAAAATAATGGATAGATTAACAGATAGACTAAAAATAGGACCAGGTCAAACAACCCAAGATGGACTATTTACAATAGAAGAAACTAGATGTGTAGGTGCATGTGGATTAGCACCAGTATTTACAATAAATAATGAAGTATATGGAAAAGCTACTGTGCAAAAATTAGATAAAGTATTAGACGAATTAATTCAAGCAGAAAACAATAATTAGATAAATACAAAAATGTAATGGAGGTAAAGATGAAAACTTTGGAAGAACTTCATAAAATTAGAGAAGAAAAAAGAAAAGAGTTAGATTTAAGAGTAAACACTAAAGCAGATACAAGAGAAAAACACATCTTAGTTTGCCATGGTACAGGATGTACATCATCTAAGTCACCTGAAATTTTAGAAAATTTTAGAAGAATTTTAAAAGAAAAAAATATAGAAAATGTAAGAGTAATAAAAACAGGATGTTTTGGTTTGTGTGCCAAAGGTCCAATTGTAATAATAAGACCAGAAGATACATTTTATGCAAATGTAACACCAAATGACTGTGAAGAAATTATTCAAACACACATAATAGAAGGAAAAAATGTAGAAAGACTACTTTGCAAAGACATTGATGGTACAAAAGTAAATAGCTTAGATGAACTATCATTCTACAAAAAGCAAAAAAGAATTGCACTTAAAAATTGTGGGGTAATAAACCCTGAAAATATAGATGAATACATAGCTTTTGACGGATACAAAGCATTAGAAAAATGTTTAAAAGAATTAACACCAGATGATGTAATAAAAACAATATCAGAATCAGGACTACGTGGAAGAGGTGGAGCAGGTTTCCCAACAGGGAAAAAGTGGGAACTTACAAAAGCATCAGAAGGAAATCAAAAATATGTTGTATGTAACGCAGATGAAGGAGATCCAGGAGCATTTATGGATAGAAGTATCCTAGAAGGTGACCCACATTCTGTTTTAGAAGCAATGGCAATTGCAGCATATTGCATAGGAGCAAATAAAGGCTACATATATGTAAGGGCAGAATATCCAATAGCTGTAAAAAGACTTGAAATAGCAATTAATCAAGCAAGAGACTATGGAATATTAGGCCAAAATATATTTGGAACAAACTTTGATTTTGATATAGAAATAAGATTAGGTGCAGGAGCATTTGTATGTGGAGAAGAAACAGCTCTATTAGAATCAATTGAAGGAAGAAGAGGACAACCAAGAGTAAAACCACCATATCCAGCACAAGCAGGATTATGGGGAAAACCAACATTAATCAATAATGTTGAAACATATGCAAATATAGCACAAATTATATTAAATGGTGCAGAATGGTATTCATCAATTGGAACAGCAAATTCAAAAGGAACAAAAGTATTTGCATTAGGTGGAAATGTAAACAACATAGGATTGGTGGAAGTGCCTATGGGAACAACTTTAAGAGAAATTGTATTTGACATAGGTGGCGGAATTCCAAATGGTAGAGAATTTAAAGCTGCACAGACTGGTGGACCTTCAGGTGGATGTATTCCAAAAGAACATTTAGACACTCCAATTGATTATGAATCTTTAAAAGAAATCGGTTCTATGATGGGTTCTGGTGGATTAATTGTAATGGATGACACAAAATGTATGGTATCACTTGCAAAATTCTACTTGGAATTTACAGTTAGTGAAAGTTGTGGTAAATGTACACCTTGTAGAATTGGAACTAAAAGAATGTTAGAAATATTAGAAAAAATATGCAATGGAGACGGAACAGAATTAGATATATATAGACTAGAAAAATTAGCAGCAAACATTCAAAAATCAAGTATATGTGGATTAGGACAAAGTGCACCAAACCCAGTTGTTAGTACTTTAAAATATTTTAGAGAAGAATATAGAGAGCATGTTGTTTCTAAAGTGTGTAGGGCTCTAGAATGTAAGGCTATGGCAAAAATAACTGTAAATGAAGAGAAGTGCAAGGGCTGTGGCTTGTGCCAAAAACATTGCCCAGTTGATGCTATTAAGGGTGAAGGCAGAGATAAAAGGGTTATTGACCAAGATAAGTGTATTAAGTGTGGTACTTGTTTAGCTAGTTGCCCATTTCATGCCATAGGCTAAATTTTAAAAATAACAGCTATCTTGCGTCGTTAGATTGTAATAAAAATGCGGTTACATATAAACATATGCGCCCTTGCCTTTTTATTACAATCTGCCTAGCAATATAACTATTCTTTTTAAAATTAAAATGAGAAAGGAAAGGTAGGATAAAATGGATAAAGAATTTGTAACCTTAACCATAGATGATCAAAAAGTAAAAGTAGAAAAAGGAACAACAATTTTGCAAGCTGCAAAACAAGCAGGAATAGATATACCAACACTATGCTTCTTAAAAGAAATTAATGAAGTTGGAGATTGCAGAATGTGTATTGTAGAAGTGGAAGGCAGACGTGGCTTTGCAACATCTTGCATTCAAAAAGCAGAAGAAGGTATGATTGTACATACAAATACACCAAATGTAATGGAAGCAAGACACACAATATTAGATTTAATAATATCAAACCATGCAAAAGACTGCTTGACATGTACACGTTCAGGAAACTGTGAATTACAGGCATTAGCTACCAAATTCAATATATCAAAAATAGAATTTGAAGGGGAAAGGGCAGAACACAAAGTAGATGATAAATCTCCTTCAATTGTAAGAGATTTTAACAAATGTATATTATGTAGAAGATGTGTTGCAACTTGTAAAAATGTACAAAAAATAGGAGCAATTGATTGTATAAATAGAGGTTTTGACTCTTGTATTTCAACAGTTGGAGATTTAAGTTTAAATGACGTAAACTGTACATTTTGTGGTCAATGTATAGAAGCTTGCCCAACAGGTGCATTACACGAAAAAGAAACAATAGACGAATTATGGGTAAAACTAAAAGATCCTGACACTATTGTACTAGTTCAAACAGCACCAGCAGTAAGAGTAGGACTTGGAGAAGAGTTTGGTATGCCAATTGGCACAAATGTTACTAAAAAAATGGTAACAGCACTAAAAAGATTAGGATTTGATAAAGTGTTTGACACAAATACAGGTGCAGATTTAACAATTATGGAAGAAGCATCAGAATTTGTAGAAAGATTTTCAGAAAACGATAATTTGCCAATGCTTACATCATGTTGTCCAGCTTGGATTAAATTTATAGAAAGTTACTATCCAGAATTGTTACCAAATTTATCAAGTTGTAAATCTCCACATCAAATGTTTGGAGCGATATTAAAAACTTATTATGCAAAAAAAGAAGGAATAGACCCAGAGAAAATATATACAGTATCAGTAATGCCTTGTACAGCAAAGAAATTTGAGCGTACTCGCCAAGAAATGAAAAATAAAGAACTTTTAGATGTAGACAATGTAATTACAACTCGTGAACTTGCAAGAATGATTAAACAAGCAAATATTGACTTTAATAAACTAGAAGATAGCGAATTTGATGACCCAATGGGAGAAGCAACAGGTGCAGGAGCAATTTTTGGAACAACAGGTGGAGTTATGGAAGCAGCTTTGAGAACAGCTCAAGATAAATTGACAGGAAAAGATTTAGAAAAAATTGATTTTGAACAAGTTCGTGGGGGAGAAGGAATAAAAAGAGCAACTGTAAATATTGCAGGTAAAGATATAAAAGTTGTTGCAGCAAGTGGATTAGCTAACGCCAGAACAATATTGGATGAAATAAAATCAGGAAAGGCTGATTATCAATTTGTGGAAATAATGGCTTGCCCAGGTGGCTGTGTTATGGGTGGTGGTCAACCTATTAAAAGTTCTAAGACACTTTCAGATACTGATGTTAGAAAGTTAAGGGCTGATAGTTTGTATTCTATTGATGAGAAAAGTACTATTAGAAAGTCTCACGAGAGCCCTGTTATGAAAAAGCTATATGAAGAATTTTTAGAAGAACCTGGTAGTTATAGAGCTCATAAGTTGTTACATACGCATTATAGTGAAAGAGAAAAATATAAATTAGATAAATAAATTATAATAAAAAGAAATATATAATATGTTCGAAATTTTTTCTGTCAAGCTATTTGTTATTGTATCTGTATATCAATAATTTAGGCACCTCTCAAAACGAGTTTGAGATTCTCCTAAATTATTGATTGACAGCTACTAATAATAAATACTTTCCGTTCAAAATTTCTCAATATTTTATATTTCTTTTTTCTTATTTTTTGTGATATTTTTTATAATTCTCTAATTATCTGCAATTGTTGTTTTGTCTTTCGTTGTTGTTATTATTGTTGTTTTGGTTGTTTCTGTTTTGGTTATTTTTGTTTTCTTTATTTTTCTTTGACATTGAAAAGCACCTCCATCAAAATCTTAATATTATTATTTACGAAAAGAATAAATTTATTCATAGTTGTTATAAATCTAATATAGAAAATTTTTGAAAAATAAAAATATAGTGTATTGTAAATTATATAAATAAATTGAAATGATTTATGACATACTGTAAATTGTTGGTAAAAATATAAAAAGTTTGATTATTTTGAAATATATGGTATAATTTAAAAAAGTAATGTAGAAATTAGGAGAATAAAGATGAACATATTTGATCAAAACATAGATTTAAATTTATATAAAACTTTTTGTGCTGTGGCGGAAACAAAGAGTTTTTCAAAAGCAGCAGAAATGTTATATGTTACACAACCAGCTATAAGTCATAATGTACAAACCTTAGAGAATTTATTAAATACGAAATTGTTTCACAGAGGTGCAAAAGGTGTTACTCTAACAAGTGAGGCGGAAAATTTGTTAGTATATATAAAAATGGCTTATAACTATATTTGTATGGGAGAGCAAAATCTGAAGAATTCAAAAGAATTGTTGCAAGGTGAAGTAAGGATTGGAATACCTACTCATTTAGCAAGCATATTATTAATAGATAAATTAAAAGAATTTAAACAAAAGTATCCAAACATAAAACTTCACGTTCAAAGTAAATCTACTAAAAACTTAGTTTTAATGCTTGAAAATCACGAGCTGGATATTATTATTGATAATTATCCAATTACGAAAGAAAGAATGGATTTAAATGTAAATAGAATGATGTCCTTAGAAACAGCTTTAGTAGCTGGGAAAGAGCTATATAATAAATATAACAATAAAATTACTCCGTATACAATAAATGAAGTGCCACTAATATTGCCAAATGCTCAGACTAGCACAAGAAAAAAACTTGATGAATATCTTGCCAATAGGGGGATCAAATTAAATCCTATGATGGAAATATCTTCTACAGAAATTATATTAAAAATGGTTAAAGAAGGTATAGGAATTCGGCTGGGTGATAGAAGATTCTATACAGAATGAGGAAGGAGTTTTTAAAATAAATACAGAAATACAGTTGCCAAAGATGTATATTGGAGTGGCATACATAGATAATTTTTTGTCATATGCAGCAAAAATATTCTTAAATGAGGAGATACAAAATTATGAAAAATGATGGGATTATAAGAATGTTAGTAAATCAAGAATGTATGTATAATTGTTTTTTTTGCCATAAAGAAGGAATAGAAAGAAAATGCAAAGAAGAATTAACACCAGAAGATATTTCATTCTTATTTTGGGTATTTAATAAAAATTTTAATAAAAATAGTATAAGATTATCTGGAGGAGAGCCATTATTAAGAAAAGATATAATAGAAATTGTAAAAGAATTAGAGAATGTTAATGCAAAAATATTTATGACTACTAATGCGGCATTACTAAGTGAAAAAATAGGAATATGCCAGTACTTAGAAAAAATAAACATTTCTATACATTCACTAAAAAAAGAAATGTATAAAGATATAACTAATACTAATATTGACGTTGATAGTATTTTAGAAACTATAAAATTAGTTAGAAAAAAATTCCCACAGTTAATAATAACGTTAGATGTGACTCTATTAAAGGATATGAATACAACTAAAGATGAAATAGAAAATTATATAAAATTTGGAGAAAACAACAAAATTTGCATAAAGTTTATAGAATTGTTTAAAAGTGAAGAATTATTATATCCCGTAGAAAAAATTACAAATATATTGAATGAAAAAAATTATGTAAAAAGTTCAGCAGATATAAGAAAAAAAGTGTATTTAAAAAACAATAATAAAGTTATTTTATCACAATGTTTTTGTGCAAATAATAGAGATAGTATAGAATTAGGAGAAGAGTGTAAAAATCATAATGATTTATTTATAACATCAGACGGAAAAATATCAGTATGTAGACTAGACAATTATGAAATTGATATATTAAAAGAAATCAAACAAAGAGATGAGAAACGGATTAGTAAAAAAGATAAAAGAAGCTTATAAAAGCTTAGGAAGTTATTGTTCGAAAGGTAAAAAGGTATGGAAATAGAAAAAGAAGTAAGATATAAAATTAGTGAATTACAAAAAGTAGAAATAATAGATAAAACAGAGATATTAGAAAATCCTAATAAAATGATAGATCTAGTTATGGGATGGAGTGGATTTGAATCGCTTAGCAAATATGGATTTATTTGTAGAATAAGAGAAAAAAATGGAAGAATTGAATTGCAAGTTAAGAAAAGAGTTACTGATAGTGAATGGAAGGAATCGAGAATAAAACTTAATAGCTTTGAAGAGGGGTACGAAATACTAAAAACTTTAAAGATGGAGCCATATTTGTATATAAACAGAGTTAGGCAAGTACGAAAATATAAAGATCTAAAAATTTTTTTGGATGAAATAGATTTGCTAGGAAATTATGTAGAAATAGAATTTCAGGATTCAAAATCTCCTAATGAAAATGTAGAAGAATTTATTAAAACTTTTAAAATAGAAAACAAAAAAGAAAAATTATATGGTGATATTTTTAAAGAAAAAATAGAAAAAGAGAAAAACTTTAAAGATAATTTTATTAATAAAATCCAAGAGTTTTTAAAAAGATAGTTATAAGGTCAAAAGTATATCTATGATAGTAAAAATAACAGTCAATTATTAAAATGAAAATTTAATGATCGATTGTTATTTTTTTTGAAAAATACTATTTACATTTTGAGAGGTATAAATATTGTTTATACCTAATATAAAAAATATTAATTTGACTTTTTATACTTTGTGTAATATAAAATATTTAATTCGCGAAAAAATAAGATGAAAGGAGCACTAAAAATGAGAAAAACTAAAATAGTAGAAGACAATATTACAAATGAAAAAGTAAAAGAAAAAATAAGTGGAAAAAATATAGTATTAGTTGGATTGGGACCTCACGCCAAGAGAATATATATAAAAGTATTTAAAAAGTATAATATTATACCTAAACTAATAGTTGATTTAGATACAGAAGAAAAAAAGATAAAAGAATATTTAGAAGAACAAAATATAAATACTGAATTATACCTTATTCCAGCAAAAACTAAAGATAATGAGATGTTAGACAATGAAGTTGCAGAACAGCTAATAAGAAAAATAAAAGAATTAAACGTTGAATACGCAATCATTTCCACTGAACCTAAAGCACATTTTGCTTATTTGAAACTTTTTCTGCAAAATGGAATCAACGTATTATCGGATAAACCTATTACTGTGGTTAAAGATATGCATAAATTAGAGTCAATAAATAAAATTAAAGAACAATATGAAGAGTTGATGTCTATATATGAGAAAAAAAGAAACAATACTACCTGTAATATTATGTGCCAAAGAAGATTCCATAAAGGATATATGTATGTACAACAACTAATAAAAGAAATAATTTCAAAGTATAATGTTCCGATTACATATATTGATATTTATCATTGTGATGGAAAGTGGATGATGCCCCATGATTATGATATAGAAAATCATCCATACAAATATGGATATGGAAAGTTATTTCATAGTGGATACCATTTTGTAGACTTATTAGCAGAGTTTATAAAATTAAATAAAAATTTGACAGAGGACAAATCAATTACAAAAGTAGATATAAGTAGTTATAAATTTGATATGATGGACGATTTGACGAGTATAAACAGAAAAGATATAATGAAATTATTTAAAGGACAAGATATTCCAGATTTTTATGAAAATCATATTGACAAAAGTAAATATGAAAACTATGGAGAGAAAGATGTGTATTCACTAATGCAATTTAAAAACAATGAAAACAAAGTTATAACAACTGCGAATATAAACTTGTTGCAAAATGGTTTTTCTAGGAGAGCATGGATAAAAACAAAAGATAATACTTACAAAGGAAATGGAAGAGTAAGACACGAAGTATTAACCATACAGATGGGGCCATTATTGAATATACAAGTGCATAGCTACCAGTCTAAAGAAATAAAGGACAGAGAGAATTTTGAAAAAGAACATGAATGTGGAGGATTAGAACATTTTGATATATATGTTTTTAGAAATTCTGAATTGATAGGTGGAAAAACTTTTGACAAAATACAACTATGTGAATTATATAAAGATATTGATAAGGAAAAGTTTAATGGATATAATGAATTATCAAGAGAAGAATTTGTTTTGAATTTTCTTGCTGGTAATTTGAAAACGTCAGATTTATCAGAACATAAACTAGCAATGGAATTGTTATATAATATATGTTTATCTATAAACAAAGAAACTAAAGGAGAAAAAAGAGTCAATATAGAAAACATTATGTAATATAAAAATATATAAAAGAAAAGAGGTTATAATATGAAATTAATAGGAAAAGTCACAGATATTGATATAGGAGAAAAACTAGTTGAAGTTAATAATCCTAAAAAAAGAACAGCGGTTAGAACTATATTATTAAACGAAAAAGGAGAAATAGCAATACTACACAAATCTAAAAAAAATGAGTATAAATTAATAGGTGGTGGTGTCGACGAAGGCGAAACACTTGATGAATCTTTGAAAAGAGAAGTGCTAGAGGAAACTGGATGTGAAATAGGAATAATTTCAGAATTAGGATATATAGAAGAGTATAGAACACGAGATAATTTTACTCAGACATCTTATGTATATATAGCACAAGTAAAAAAGGATACTCATCAATTACACCTTACAGAAGCAGAAGCAGAAGAAGGGGCTAAGTTATGTTGGTACAAATCTAATGAAGCACTTGCGAAAATAGCTGGAAGTTATGAACAGCTAGTACCATCTAAATATGCTGATTTATATAATACAAAATTTGTTATAAAAAGAGATGAAAAAATATTAAATTATTATATTCTACAGGAGAATGAAAACTAATATATAATTTATAAGTAAAGAAATAATGATTAAAATTGTCCGTTAATTTGATAATACAGAAAGGGAAATATTATGAAAACATATATAATGTTAAAAGATAGTGCTGAAAAGAACTTTCTTTTAGATAAAAACATTCTTAAGAAAAAAGCCGCTTTTGTTAACGGAAAAAAGATTACAATAGAAAAATATGCTTCATTTTCAAGTATGGATATACAAGATACAGTAAGATTATTCTATATTCCTGAAAAGTCTGATGTAGAAGTCAATAAAAATTTTATTGAGGTTACAGAAAATAGAAATTACAAAGTAGACAATATACTAAAAGGAAGCTTGAGAAAGACTAACTTAGTCATTGAAGGTGGTGACGGTGCGGGAAAGAGTACACTAGTAAATGAGTTAGCACAAAAAGGAATACTTACACAGGATAGAGCAGTTGAAGAAGTAACTCGATCTATGAAAACATATCTTACAAGAGATGAAAGAATACAAAAGGTAGAAAGGTATTTAAGAAATAATCCAGCTAAGAACCTAGTATTCCTATATATATCAGATGAAAACGTTCTACACGACAGAGTGTTTAATCGAGAAATTGTAGATGAATTTGATAAAGAAGCAATTGTTACTCAAAGATTGTACTTAGACACATATAATACTTTAAAGAATTATCCAAATTTATTTCTTGTGGATGGATTAAATAAAAATCCACAAGAAATTGCAAATGAGGTTATAAGATTAACGCAACAACCTGTCAAATGCAAAACAGAAGAAATAGAATTTTCTAAATAGAGAACTTGAAATTAGTATTAATGTTTTTTAATAAAATGATGTTTCTAGAGTTGTTCGATATGAGTTTGATTATAGTTAAAGATTTAAAAATATTAAAAAAGAGACTTTGTAGACAGAGCCTCTTATATATTAATGACTAACATAGCTAAGAACTATGGACACTAATGTTATATTAATTTAATTATAAACTATCTGATAATATAAAATCAAGCAAAATCTGAAATTCTTTTTCTCGTTATTCAACATTTAATTTGTTTTTTCATAATATTTGTTATATAATAAGACCGAAACAAACAAAAAGGAAGTGTTAACCAATGGAATACAAAAACAAAAAACTAGAAGAATTCAATAAAAACCTATTCAACAAAAAAGTAGCAATTATTGGTTTAGGAGTAAGCAACATACCATTAATTGACTATATGTACGATAAAAAAGCAAAAGTAACTGTATTTGACGACAGAGAAGAAGATAAAATACCAAAAGAAATAATAAATAAAATAAAAGAATATAAATTTGAAACATCATTTGGAAAAAACAATCTATCAAAATTAAAAGGATTTGATATAATCTTCCGTTCACCAAGTTGTATGCCAACAAAACCAGAACTAGAAGAAGAAGCAAAAAGAGGAGCAAAGGTAACAACAGAAATAGAAATGCTAATGGAAATGTGTCCTGCAAAAATCATAGGAGTTACAGGAAGTGATGGAAAAACAACAACGACAAGTTTAATTTATGAAATTCTAAAAAAAGCAGGGTATAATACTTATTTAGGTGGAAACATAGGAACACCATTGTTCACTAAATTAGAAGAAATGAAATCTGAAGATATAGTTGTATTAGAATTAAGTAGTTTTCAATTAATGGGTATGAAAATCAGTCCACATATAGGAGTTATTACTAATATTACACCAAATCATTTAAATATACATAAAGACTATGAAGAATATATAGATGCTAAAAAAAATATATTCAAATATCAAAATGAAAATGATATAGTAATTTTAAATTATGATAATGAAATTACTAGAAATGCAGCAAAAGAAGCTATGTCAAAAGTTGTATTTTTCAGCCATAAAGAAAAATTAGAAAATGGATTTATAGTTGATGAAAAAATAATAAAAGAATGTGAAGACGATATTAGAAAACATATAATAGACACAAAGGACATCATATTAAGAGGAGAGCATAATTTTGAAAATGTGGCAACAGCATTAGCCACAACTAAAACATTAGTAAGTCAAGATATAGCTGTGAAGGCGATTAAGGAATTTAAACCAGTAGAGCATAGATTAGAATTTGTAAGAGAATTAGATAGAGTAAAATGGTACAACGATTCTGTCAGCTCTTCTCCAACAAGAACAATAGCAGGTTTAAGTTCGTTTGATGAAGAAATCATTCTTATTGCTGGTGGATATGACAAAAATTTAGATTATACACCAATTGCAAAACCAATTGTAGAAAAAGTAAAGAAATTGATTTTGATAGGTCAAACTTCTAATAAAATATATGAGTGTGTAAAATCTGAAGCAGAAAAACAAAATGTTAAAATTGATATTTATATGTGCAGTTCTTTAAAAGAGACTGTTACTCTTGCTAAAAGGATTGCTAAACCTAGTCAGGTTGTTTTGTTTTCTCCTGCTAGTGCAAGTTTTGATATGTTTAAAAATTTTGCAGATAGGGGAGAACAGTTTAAAAAATTAGTAAATGAATTATAATCACATATTTCAAAAAACTTCCATATTATATACAAAATAATAAGGAGGTTTTTTATATGTATCAAGACGAGTCGATAGATGATTACATAAGAAGCATTTTAGGATATCCAACAACAAACACGATGTTTTTTAACAATAATCAAATGGAACGACCTGCAATGAGTCAGCAAGTAGAAATGAGTGAAGATTTAGAAAGTTGTTATCCAGAGATTTATAGAATAATATATCCGATGATAACTAGTAGATGTTCAAGAATAATAGAACCAGTTACGAGAGAATTAATTGATAGTATGACAGATGAAATTTATTCTGCAATAGAGGTAAATAACGAAGTTCAATTAAATATTAACTTACAAAATACAACTACAACAACCACAACAACGAATAGACCTGAAAGTAGAACACAGGTAAAAGAAATGGCTAAAAATGAACAAATAAGAGAGGATAGAAGTGAAGATAGGCAATTTAGAAATCGAACTTTGCAAGATTTAATTAGAATTTTACTTATTAGAGAATTATTGAATAGACCAGGAGGGGGACATAGACCACCAAGACCGCCATTTCCTGGTAGACCTGGTAGACCACCTTTTCCAGGAGGTCCAGGAAGGCCACCATTCCCAGGCGGACCAGGGGGAAGACCACCAATGATGCCAAGGGATTATGATATTTATGAATATAATTAAAAAACTTGCAATTTTATGTAAAATATTATATAATAGTATTATACCGAACCTAAAAGGTTCTAGAAAGAGGTCCTTAATGGATAAAACTTTAAAAAGCTACAAAGACTTTTTTGTGCGTGTATTGCACGATTGCAGTAACTACACCCTTCAAGGGAAAGAAGGTGATGCTATCACCAGAGACATTATTGCTAGATGCAATGAATTAGGGCTTAATAACTTAAAAGAAAAAGAGCTCGAGTTGTATCAAGCAGCAGTTAACTGGAGGACTTACGCATTACCAGAATATTAAGGTCCACGAGAGAAGCTATAATGGCTTCTCTTTTTTTCCATTTTTTTCTTGTTCTACGTAATTTTTTTCGAATATTATTTTTTAATTTACAAACAATAAAATTATAAAACTTTGAAAGGTGGTAAATTAAAAAATGAAAGTTAAAGATTGTATGTGTAACGATGTCTGCTGCGTAAAGCCAGAAACAAAAATTAATGAAGTAGCAAAATTAATGTCTGAACATCATATAGGATGTATTCCAGTATGTGATACAAATAATTGTATTTGTGGAATTGTAACAGACAGAGACGTTTTACTTCGTTCAGTATGTTGTAATAAAGATTTAAACACAACACCAGTTAGTGATATTATGACTTGTAATGTATGTACTTGTAAAGAAGATGACGAAATGTCAAATGCAGAATCAAAAATGGGACAAAATCAAATTAGAAGATTACCTGTATGTGACAATCAAAACAAAGTAGTAGGAATTTTAACAATAGGGGATTTAGCCCAAAACGGTCAAACACTAGGAGACCAAGAAGTTTGTACAACACTTGAAAGTATTTGTAATTGTCGCTCACATAAAAATGCTGAGTAAAAGAATTGCAATAGTAAGGCGGATATTATTCCGCCTTTTTGCATATACTAATACTATTAGGAGGATGCAAATGATTTTTGATGTTTCGTATTGGACAAGAGTTGGAAAAAGAATACTATATGTAATATTTTTATTGATAGGATTGTACATAGGATTAAAATTATCAATATTTTATATGCCATTTTTAGTAGCATTTATAATATCATTAATGATAGAACCAGCCATAAAGTTTATAATGGCAAAGACACATTTAACAAGACGAACAAGTTCAATTATAATATTTGCTATTGTATTGGTCGTTTTATTGGGAACTATTGCGTGGTTACTTATAACACTATTTTCGGAATCTTCTAGCTTGTTACAAGGACTAAATGATTATTTCGAAAAAGCATATAGCCAATTTCAAAATTTATTATCGTCATTTAATTATGACAAAATAAAATTATCAAATGAATTACTATCAGTAATAAACAATTCAACAACCAACATATTGGAAACAGCTTCTAATTGGCTTAGGAATTTCTTAACAGGTTTGATAACATTAGTAACAAGTTTGCCTTCTATTGCAATATGTGTGGGAATTTCAGTTGTTGCATTATATTTTATTTGTGTAGACAAAATTTATATATTAGACCAAATAGAATACCATTTACCAAAAGTTTGGGTAAGGAAATTGAAGCTACACTTAACAGACTTAATATCAACATTGGGTGGGTATTTAAAAGCTCAAGCAACTTTAATACTTGTTTCTTTTATTATTTCATTAATACGGTTTGTATATACTAGAATTTGCTGGATTTAATGTGCAATATCCACTTCTAATGGCTCTATTTATAGGATTTGTTGATGCGCTTCCAATTTTGCGGTTCAGGAAGTGTTATGGTTCCGTGGGCCATTATTTGTGCAATTAATGGCGATATTAATTTAGGTATTGCAATTATTGTTTTGCTTATTATTATGTCTGTTGCAAGACAAATTTTAGAACCGAAATTAGTTAGTAAAAATATAGGGGTTCATCCGATTTTTACTTTAATTGCTATGTATACAGGGTTTAAGGTTATTGGAATTTTTGGACTGTTAATTGGTCCGATTGTTCTTATTATTTTTAAGAATATTTTTGCTAATTTGATTGACCAAGGTGTATTTAAGACGATTTTTGATAGGAAATAAATTTGAAGTAAAACAAAATAACTCTCCCTGCAGTTGCAGAGAGAGTTTGAATTAGAACTTCAATTTTGCTGATACTGCTTCAAAGACTTCCTGAATAGTCATTTGAGTTGTATCCAGATAAATGTGATTTGCGGTAAAGAACCACTGTAAATCAGTATTACCAGTAATAATTTCTCTATATGCTCGGCGAGTTTCCCGTTCTTGCCTAGCCATGTATTCTGGATATTCGAATTTGTCTGCTTCAGGATCATTGCAGATACGCTGGTATGCAATTCCAGATTCTGCAACAAGATGAATCAGAATATTAGCTTGTGGCAGATCCGAGATTCTGTTCAGTTCGGAAATCCAAGAGTAGGAAAATCCTTGAACTGCTCCGTGTACGAAACTATCAAGCCAGCAACGTTGCGTGAGAACGATATCGTATTCTTCGGAGCTCAGAATTTCTTTGAGTTCTGTTCCGAATAGACGGTTGTCTACTGCAAAAAGCAGTCGATCGGTATACGAATCTTGAGATTTGTCCAACAGTGTTTTCACAATGTACTGGTCGTGCGGTAACCGGTCGGTGTACACGCTTAATCCGTTAGCTTCAAACATGTTTTTCAAGTTTTCCACTAAACTTGTCTTACCGGAACCGTCAAGCCCGGTGACAGCAATCCATAAAGAACGCTTATGTTTCAAAGTTCTACCTCCGTGAGTTATTTTAAATAACTCATATATATAAACATATATTAAGTATAACATAAATGTTACTTTATGTCAATGAAACTTAAGAAAATAGATATACTTTAGATATCCAATTATCTAATATACAAGTAGGTATGTGCAAATTTCCATAACCCACACCAATATCAACATCAGGTTTAATTTTACCATGAAAATCACATCCACCAGATATAAAGAGATTGTGTTTTTTACAAATATCTAAAATCATAGAGTGTTGTTCTTCAGTAAATGTAGTATAGTAACACTCAATTCCATCAATTGTATGATTTTTAAGTATATCATTTAAAATCATCATCGAATTTTCTTTGTATTCAAATATATGTGGAACAAACACTAATCCACCACATTGTCTTATTAAATTACTAGCTGTTTCAAAATCTGGAACGAAATCATCCATTTCAACATAAAGTGGAGTTTTGGGGTCAGACATATATTGCCTGTAGAATATTTTACTTGAGTTCCATGCTTCTTCTGAAATTAAATTCTTATTTTTCTTATTTTTAGTTATTTCTTTATGAAAGAAAGTGGAAGCAAAAATATCTGAATTATAATTATCTAGGCAGTTATTTTCGAGTTCAATTCCATATTTAATACATTTATTGTATAATCTGTTTACTTCTATAAGATTTCGTTTTTCCACAGGAATATAGATATTTTTTATTAATTCATTCATTTTTTTGTAATCAATGCCATATCCCAAAATTTCAATAGGAATGTTTAATATTTTTGTGTTTAATTCTATTCCGGCTATTATTTTTCCAGAATAAAATTGTTTTATATTTTTATTTTCTAATTCTTCATAAGCAAGTGCTGTATTATGGTCAGTAATAGATATATAATCTAAATTTTTTTCTTGACATTTTTTTAAGACGGTTTCACAACTTTCAGTTCCATCTGAATATGTTGTATGCATGTGTAAGTCAATCATAAAATATGCTCCTTTCAATTTTTAATATGTATATATTTTATATGAATTTAGTTAAAAAGTAAAGGAAATTCCCAAATAAAGCATATATGAAAAAAGAGAGAAGAAGTTTCTCCCTTTAAAAAATTCCACTAGTCGGAATATAGCTTTCATCAGGTGGATACACATACTCATCATTAGGCTTATTAGTCTTATTAATTGCTGTAACCTTTACAATAGGCATAGCACCATGATAATCGCCCTTATAAATCTCGCCAGTAACTTCTACCCAAGAACCATTTTCAAAATCCTTAGCAGTATCACACTCACACAAAAAACCAACAATAACACTTTGAAAATCAGAAGATATCAACATATCTCTTGCCAAAATAAACTGATTTTCTTTCAAATCTAAAACCCTATACACATAGCCAGTAAAATTAATTTTTGTTCCAGTATACTCATCTATATTATCGTGTACAGCTTTTAAAACATTAGTATAATTCTTTGAAGATATTTTATTAACATTTTTACTTGGTAGGCAAGAAGAGGCTGAATTTGCAGCACCTGTAAATATCTTAAAAGTTACAATTGCCAAAACACAAAGAAGCAAAATCAGCATTATCATAAAAATTAATTTAAATGTTTTACTTCCATTAATTTTAAAATTATAAACAAACATAATAATTCCTCATTTCTAAAATATAAGTTGTTGCTATTTAAAAATTTTAAAGATAAATAGCAATTACAAGTTCTTATTTCAATTTATGAAAAATTAATAAAAATATTCTCAAATAAGTAGTAAAAAAACTTGCTAAAAATAATTTTTAGTGATATAGTAACAAAGTAGAAAAATATAACATTAGGAAGGATTGAAATTAATGAGTTTATTTAGTAAAATGTTCAAATCTTATAGCGAAAAAGAAGTAAAAAGATTAGGACCAATTGTAGACAAAATCAATGGATTAGAAGAAGAAATCTCAAAATTAAGTGATTCAGAATTAAAAGGAAAAACAGAATATTTCAAAAAAGAATTAGAAAATGGAAAAACATTAGACGACATATTACCAGAAGCATTTGCAGTAGTAAGAGAAGCATCAAAAAGAGTTTTAGGAATGCGCCACTTTGACGTACAATTAATAGGTGGTATCATACTACACCAAGGTAGAATTGCTGAAATGAAAACAGGAGAAGGAAAAACATTAGTTGCAACATTACCAGTATATTTAAATGCTTTAGAAGGAAAAGGTGTACACGTAATTACAGTTAACGATTACCTAGCAAAAAGAGATAGTGAATGGATGGGAAAACTATATAAGTTTTTAGGGCTATCTGTTGGACTAGTAATAGCAGGAATGGAACCACAAGAAAAACAAGCTGCTTATAATGCGGACATAACATATGGAACAAACAATGAATTTGGTTTTGACTATCTAAGAGACAATATGGTTATTTATAAAAATCAATTAGTACAAAGAGGATTACACTATGCAATAGTGGACGAAATTGATAGTATTTTAGTTGACGAAGCACGTACACCATTAATCATATCAGGACGTGCAAATGAATCATCAGACCTTTATAAAAAGGCAGATAGCTTTGTTAGAAAACTAACACCAAAAGTTATTGTTGAAGAAGATGTTAAAGATTTTGATCAAGCAGAAGATAACGAAAAATATGATTATATAGTAGACTTAAAAGCAAAATCAGCATCATTAACACAAAAAGGTATTAAAAAAGCAGAAGAAACATTTGGATTAGAAAACTTCAATGACTTAGAAAACTCAACATTAGTACATCACGTTAACCAAGCTTTACGTGCATATGGAGTTATGAAAAACGAAATAGACTACATCGTAAAAGATGGAGAAGTTCTAATTGTTGACGAATTTACTGGACGTATTATGTATGGAAGAAGATATAACAACGGTTTACATCAAGCTATTGAAGCAAAAGAAAAGGTAAAAATAGCAGATGAATCAAAAACACTTGCAACAATTACATTCCAAAATTTATTTAGAATGTATGACAAATTGTCAGGAATGACAGGTACTGCAATGACAGAGCAAGCTGAATTCCAAGAAATATATAACTTAGACGTTATAGCAATACCAACAAACAAACCAATGGTTCGTAATGATGAAAATGATGTTGTATACAAAAACGAAAATGCAAAATATAGAGCAATTGTAGAAAGCATAAAAGAAAGCCACAAAAAAGGTCAACCAGTTCTAGTTGGTACAGTATCAATTGAAAAATCAGAAAAACTTTCAAAATTGTTAAAACAAGAAGGAATAAAACACGAAGTATTAAATGCTAAATACCATGAAAAAGAAGCTGAAATTGTAGCACAAGCCGGAAAATATGGAGCAGTTACAATTGCAACAAACATGGCAGGACGTGGTACTGACATTATGTTAGGTGGAAATAGTGAATTCTTAGCAAAAGAAGAAATGAGAAAAAATAAAGTATCTCCTGAATTAATAGAAGAAGCAAATACATATTATGAAACAGATGACAAATACATCTTAAATGCAAGAGAGCAATTCAAAAAATTAGTAGATAAATATGACGAACAAATAAAAGACGAAAAACAAAAAGTAATAGACGCAGGTGGTCTAAAAATAATTGGTACAGAAAGACACGAATCAAGAAGAATTGACAATCAGTTACGTGGACGTTCTGGACGTCAAGGTGATGTCGGAGAATCTAAATTCTACATCGGATTAGATGATGACTTAATGAAAATTTTTGGTGGAGATATGATTACAAAAGTTTATAACACATTAGGTGCAGACGAAAATATGCCAATAGACTCAAAAATGATATCAAATGCTGTCGAAAATGCTCAAAAGAAAGTAGAAGGAAGAAATTTTAGTACTCGTAAAAATGTATTAAAATACGATGACGTTATGAACACACAAAGAAATATAATCTACTCACAAAGAAGACAAGTTTTAGACGGAGAAAATATTCACGATAACATATTATCTATGATTAAATTTGTAGCAAGTAACCTTCCACATATGTATATTGAAGGAGAAAGTGGAGAACTAAACATAGAGTCTTTAAATACAGAAATAATAAACCAATTTGGAATAAATATGTTAGACTACATCAAAGAACACAAAGATGATGTAAACGCAATCTCAGAAGAATTAACTAAAAAAGCTTTGGAAGCTTACAAACAAAAAGAACAAGAGATTGAATCTGACAAACTAAGAGAACTTGAAAGAGTTGTTATGCTAAAAGTTGTAGACGAAAAATGGATGGCTCATATTGATAGTATGGATGAACTTAAAAATGGAATTGGACTTCGTGCTTATGGACAAAAAGACCCAGTTGTACAATATCAATTAGAAGGTTCTGAAATGTTTGAAGAGATGATTAATGATATCAAATTTGATGTAACTAAAATATTAATGCATATTAAAGAACAAGAAAATACAACAAGACAAGAAACTGTTAAGATTACAGGTGCAGCCTTAGAAGCTATCCACTCTGTGGACGGTGGAGCTAAAATAGGTTCTGATATTGATAGAACAGTTCGCAATGATGGACCAAAAGTTGGTAGAAATGACCCTTGCCCTTGTGGTTCAGGTAAAAAATACAAAAATTGTTGTGGAAAAAATACCTAATTAATGTTTTTGGGGACGGAGCAAAAAAACATCAGCCGTCTCCAAAATTTTAATTTTTGACAAAATAGGAGAGTGATAAAATGATAGAATTAGAAGAAAATTCTAGGCTACTAGAAAATATGAGCAAAAAAATCAAAGAATTGGGTGAATCTCTTTGACATACCAAAACTAAAAAAAGAATTAACTGAGCTGGAGCAACAAACAGTAGCAGAAAATTTTTGGAATGATAGCAAAAACTCTGCAAAAGTATTAACGAAAATTAAACAATTAAAATCTAAATGCACAGAGTATGAAAATATTACTAATGAAATAACAAATTTGCAAGAACTAACTGAACTTGTAGAATTAGAACCTGACGAAGAAATTTCAAAAGATATTTTAAAAAACACAAAAAAAATTGAAAAACAATTAGAGAAATTCAAATTAGCAACACTTTTATCTGGTAAATATGACGCTAATAACGCAATTATTACAATCCACCCAGGAGCAGGAGGGACAGAGTCTCAGGACTGGGCTGAAATGTTATATCGTATGTATTCTAGGTGGGCAAATAAGAACAATTACACATTAACTGAAATGGACTATTTAGAAGGGGAAGAGGCAGGTTTAAAAAGTGTAACATTTGAAGTTGTTGGAGAAAATGCTTATGGATATTTAAAATCTGAAATGGGAGTACACCGTTTAGTTAGAATTTCTCCATTTGATGCAGGTGGAAGAAGACACACATCATTTGCTTCAGTAGAAGTATTGCCAGAGATAACAGATGATATTGATATCGAAATAAACCAAGATGATTTAAGGGTGGATACATATAGAGCTTCAGGAGCTGGTGGACAACATATAAACAAAACATCATCAGCAGTTAGAATAACACATATTCCAACAAATATAGTAGTAGCCTGTCAATCTGAACGTTCTCAAATTCAAAACCGCGAAACAGCTATGCGTATGTTAAAATCAAAATTATTGGATTTAAAAGAAAAAGAACAAAAAGAAAAAATAGAAGATTTAAAAGGTGAGCAAAAAGATATTGCTTGGGGAAGCCAAATTCGTTCATATGTTTTTTGTCCATATACCCTAGTAAAAGACCATAGGACCAATTACGAAGTTGGTAATGTGGAAGCTGTTATGAATGGTGATATTGATGGTTTTATAGAAAGTTATTTAAACGTTTCCAATTAATGTTCAATTGGAGACGTTTTTTGAAATCTTTTACATAAAATTGCACATTTCTATTGATTTATGTCAAGTTTCATTATATAATATATACATCCTATGATTTTTATAGGGACTAAGCTAAGATTTTAGCTTAAAATAGAAAGGAGAAGTTTAAAGCTTTTTACAACTGAATAGTCATTAGTTTTACATAAGAAAAGGAGACATTAAATATGGCTAACAACAAAAGACATTTTCATGTAGACATTTCAGCTGCTCATCCTGAAGTTACCGGTTCTTGCATTTTGTGCGTTGTTCATTATGTCGATGAATATAATGAAAAAAAGACAACAAAATTCGCTGTAGATTGCGGAATGTTTCAGGAAGAGAAGTATAAGAATTTGAATGACAAATTTAACTTTAATGTAGAAAATTTGGATTTCATGCTTATAACACATGCACATCTTGATCACGTAGGGAAATTACCTCTTGCGGTAAGAAAAGGATTTAATAATAGTATTTATACTACAAGAACAACTAAGCGTTTAATGAGAGTATCGTTGCACAATAGTTATTCCATTCATCTAAAAGAATACAAAAACGTTTTGTATGATTTAGAAGATGTCGAACGCGCGCTGTTTCTTACACAGGGCTGTGAGTTTGGTCAACCTATTCAAGTAGCACCAAATATAAAAGCCACTTTCTTTGAAAACGGTCATTTACTTGGTGCTGCACTGATTTTGGTACAAATTTCAGCAGAAGGTTATGATGATATTAATCTTTTGTTTACAGGAGATTATAAAGGAACGAATATCTTCTTTGATGTTCCTAAGTTACCACAGACTGTTTTAGAAAAACCTTTAACAGTAATTCAGGAATCAACTTATGGAAGTAGGAGTGTAAATGATATTGTACCATGCTTTAGAGATAATATCATAGAAGCAGTACATAAATCTAAAACTATAGTAATTCCTGCATTTTCTTTAGGTAGAACTCAGGAAATTCTATATATCCTTAAGCTTATGAAAGAAGAAGGAGACATTCCATTCACATATCCTATTTATCTAGATGGGCCTTTATCACAAGAATATACACGGATGTATTTAAGTGAAGGCATTGGAGTAAAAGAATCCATGAGAGATTTTTTACCAGAAGGACTTGCATATTTAAATGCTGAAAACCGTATAGAACGTACAGGATATGTAAAAACTAAAAAAATTATAGTAACATCCTCTGGAATGGGTTCACATGGACCAGCGCAAACTCATATACCAAATACATTGATGTATCCGAAAGGATTAGTTCATTTTACTGGTTATATGGCTGAAGGAACAGTTGGTCGTGACCTTATGAAATCTATTGAAAACAAAATGATTAATTTTGGAGATAAATTATTCAAACGAAGAGGTGAAGTACTATATACTAATGAGTTCTCAGCTCATGCTAAATCTGAAGAAATGATTGAATTTTTGCAACAATTTACAAATTTAAAAATGGTATTAATTAATCACGGCAACTTAGAAAGCAAAGAAACTTTTGCAGATAAAGTTGAAAAAGAAGTAAAACCAAAAGATACTGCAATTCTCGGAAAAGATACAGTATATCGAATTAGTCCATATGGATTAGTAAAAAGCTTTAAAAATAAAATTGAATAACCCCTTTCAAAAAGAGTCTTTATATAAAGACTCTTTTATGTTACAAGAAAAGTGACTATCACCTTTAGTACAAAAAATATTTTTCTTCCTGAACATTTTTATTGTTTATATGGTTCTACATAAGACAACCTTTGCATATATATAAATTAACAGGAAAAAATAGGAGGTAGGGGAAATGACAATAGATGAGAGAAAAGCATTAAATACAAGTGTGATACAAAATTTGATTTTAGAAAATAGGGGAAAACTTAGCATTTCGGGAGTTTTAGATGTACTTAGTTTTGATGACCAGGTAGTAATATTAGAAACAGAATTAGGACTTCTAACAGTAAAAGGAGAAAATTTAAGAATAAACAAGTTAAGCATTGATACATCAGAAGTAATAGTAGAAGGAGATATAGCTTCTCTTGCATATAGCGACAATAAAACTGTTGAAAAAAACAAAGGAAGTATAATAAGTAAAATTTTCAAATAATTTTATTCTAAGGAGAAATTTATAATGATTACAAATCAAGCATACTTATTCTTAATTTTTGTTGCAAATGGGTTAATAATAGGCTTATTATTTGACATATTCAGGATCTTAAGAAGATCATTTAAAACAAGTGACTTTATAACATATATAGAAGATATCCTATTTTGGATTTTAACAGGACTTACTATACTTTACAGTATATTTGTATTCAACAATGGTGAAATTCGATTATTTATGTTCTTCGGCATTGCAATAGGAATTACAATTTATATGCTAACACTTAGCTCAATTATTATAAAAACTAATGTAGCAATTATAAATTTCTTCAAAAAAATAATACTAGCAATATTTAATATAATAAAACTTCCATTTAAATATATTTTAAAACTAATAAAAAAATTATTTTTAAAACCAATTTCTTTCATTTTTATAAATGTAAGAAAAAATTCTACAAATTTATATAAAAATGTGACAAAAACAATAAGACTTAACAAAAAAGAACAGCACACTATAAATTAAAACAAAATAATGTAAAAAAATTATAAAACAAGAAGGATTTTTATGTTTTTTGTAGAATTATATAAGTGTAGTATCCGTAAGGAATTATTCAACTGAATTGGAGAGAGTAACATATGAAAAAAATAAAAAAATTATTTATATTAGTATTAATAATTTATGCAACTTTTACTGTAATAAATCAACAAAAAACAATAAATAAATATAATCAAGAAAGTAAAGAATTATCAAAACAAATAGAAGAAGAACAACAAAATAAAGAACAACTTGCCAAAAGAAAAGAAGATGTAAATTCATTAGAATTCATTGAACAAACAGCAAGAGAAAAATTGGATATGTATTATCCAAATGAAAGAGTATATATTGACACAGGAATGTAATTCATATTACATTCTTTTAAATTTATTAAATTTTTTACTTTTTTTACCAAATTCAGTTCCAAAAATCAAAAAAGTATGTTATAATAATTATGTTATTATTTCGTTTAAAATTCCCAAAAATAAAACAAGATTATAAAAATAATAAATATAAAAAAATACAAGGAGGTATTTATGTCAAATTTAGAAGAAATGACACTTATAGAATTAAAAGCATTAGCAAAAGAAAACAACATAAAAAACATCACAAAATTAAAGAAAGAAGAGCTAATAACAATTTTAAAACAAATCGTAAAACCTGAAAAAACACCAACCAATGAGATAGTAGAAGAAAAGCTAGAAAAAAAGCCAACTGAAAGACACTATGATGTAAATGGAGAAGCCATTGTTGACTACAAGTTAACAAATGAAGGAGACGAAATAGTAGAAGGAATATTAGACATCTTGCCAGACGGATATGGTTTTTTAAGGGGAGAAAACTATTTATCAAGCGATAAAGATGTGTACATATCAATGGTTCAAATAAAAAGATTTAGATTAGATACAGGAGATATAATAAAAGGAATTTCTAGATATAGAGAAGGAGAAAAATTCCCATCTTTGATATTTGTTGGTGAAGTAAATGGAGAACATCCAGAAAAAGCAATGAAAAGAAAAAGATTTGATGAATTAACACCAATATATCCAAATGAAAGATTAAAATTAGAAACAACTTCAAAAGATTATGCTACAAGAATAATAGATTTAATGTCTCCAATAGGAAAAGGGCAAAGGGGAATGATAGTTGCTCCACCAAAAGTTGGAAAAACTACATTATTAAAAAAAGTAGCAAACAGTATTGCTCAAAATAATCCTGAAGTTGAATTAATTGTATTATTAATCGATGAAAGACCTGAAGAAGTAACAGATATGAAACGTTCTATAAAAGGTCAAGTAATTCATTCAACATTTGACGAATTACCAGAACACCATGTTAAAGTAGCTGAAATGGTATTAGAGAGAGCAAAAAGAATAGTTGAACATAAAAAAGATGTTGTAATATTGTTAGATAGTATTACAAGACTTACAAGAGCATATAACTTAGTGATTCCTTCATCTGGAAGAACATTGTCAGGTGGTATAGATCCTGCTGCTCTACATAAACCTAAAAAATTCTTTGGAGCTGCTAGAAATATTGAATTTGGTGGAAGTTTAACTATTTTAGCAACTGCTTTGGTTGAAACAGGTAGTAGAATGGATGATGTTATTTTCGAAGAGTTTAAGGGAACAGGTAATATGGAAGTTCACTTGGATAGAAAATTGTCTGAAAAACGTATTTTCCCAGCTATTGATATTAATAAGTCTGGTACTAGACGTGAAGATTTATTATTAACAAAACAAGAAAAGGATACTGTTTTTGCTTTGAGAAAAGCTATGAATAGTATGCCAGTTGCAGAAGTTACTGAACAGGTTATTAGTCTTATGACTCAAACTAATGATAATGATGAGTTTATTTCTGGAATTGAACATTTTATAAGTAAATTTAAATAGAATTAAAAATTAGGCACAAAATTAATATGTGTCTATTTTTTTGAATTTAATAAAAATTGTTCAGAAAGAGAAGAAGAATAGGGTATATAAAAGATATTCTTGATAATTATAAATATACGACATTGCGCAAAATCAATCTTTTGTGCAATGAGAGATAGGGATAAAATATAAGGAGTAAAATTCTCCTAAAATCCCATACTCTTACTACTACACCGTTTTCAAGCTACTTCTCATTCATATAACTTGTTGTCTAAAATATAAAAACGGCTTAAAATCGATTCTCGTGCGTCGATATTTTCGTATAAATTCATAAGCTTTATTTTGTAATTCTGTTTATATCAAAATATAATTCAATTGTCAATACCTTTATGCAATTTTTTCAAAATAATTTTTATCATCATCAAAAACATTTTCATTTTTAGAATCATGATTAGTAATTTTAATTTGGCTTGTAATTTGATGATAAGTATCACGAACCAAAGATTTTCGTAAATTTTCTTCAAGCGATTCAGATTTTCCACGTCTTGGATAAATAAAATTATAAGTATAAGAATAAAATTCTAAACTTCTTAAAATTAAATCCACCTGGCAATTTAATAAACTAATATTTTGTTTTTCAATATTTTCAATATCAAAATCTATTTTTTTCATTTACTCCCCCTATTCCCTACTATGCGGCTTTTTCAATTTCAAAATTATTTAATGGATGTTTGTCTACGGCTTCTTTTAATTTTTTACTGTAAGTGTGAGTGTAAATTTCTGTAGATGTAACAGTAACGTGGCCCAAAAAATTTTTTATTAATAGTATATCTTCTGTAACATATATATACATTAGTGTTGCTGCAGTATGTCTTAATGTATGTGTCGTATAGCCACAATCACTTAATCCCATTAGTTTGTAGGCACTTAAACATATATATTCAACACCGTCTATTCCAATTCTTTTTCCAAATCTATTAACAAATAATGGCGAAGAAATATCAATTACTTTCTCTTTTCTAGTTCTATAATTAATATAATCTAATAACTTTTGTTTACAACTATTAGAAAAATATACTTTTCGCTCTTTATTCCCTTTACCATACACTATTATTGTATTGTTTTTGAAGCTTATGTCTCTTAGGTTAATACCTATTAATTCACTTACACGCATACCAGTATTTAGAAATAATGATATAATAGCATTATTCCTTTGTGGAAATTTAGTATTTTCCAATGTAAAAATATTCTGTATCTCTTTTGCTTGCTGTACGTTCAAATGTCTTGGTATTCTTATAAGTTTTTCTATATTTGGGATTGTTTTTGTAGGGTTTTCTTTTTGTCGTCCTGCTGGATAAGTGTATAATAACCACTTATAGAAACTCCTTATAGCACTTAATTTTCTTTGTCTTGTGTATGGATTATTGTTCTTGCTAAAATTCAAATATACAAGGAAAGCAATAACATCATCTTTGTTTATTTTTAATAAAATAAATATAGTAAATTGTTTTATAGAAACTGGTATTTGATTATATGTCTTTACAAAATTAAAAAACTGTCTTAAATCTGAATTATATGCTTCTACAGTATCAATAGAATAACTACATACTCCTAATAAATAATTCAAATAGTTATTTAAAATACTAGGATTATTATTCCAGTCTATTTTCATATGTATTTATTTTCTCCTTTCTCTGTTTTATGTCGACAAAAAATATTTTAACACATTTACCCTGTAAATGCAACAAAAAGAATAAAAAATAGAAGCATAACCATTACTAGCTATGCTTTTTTATAATTATTGTTTTATTATCTTCTGCCAAAGAAATATTCACATATTCTGTTTTGTCTATATCTCTTGAAATGCCTAATTTTTCAATAAATTCCGTAGGTATATATATTGCAAGTTGTCTTCTTTCTTTTCTCTTTGAAACTTTAATTTTTCTTGTATTTTTCTCTTTAATATATCTTTCATCATTTTTTATCAAATTTGTTATAAAAGTTCTCGACCAATTGGTCAGTTTTGCTATTTCTTCTAATGTTTTATGGTCTTCTAAATACATTTTAATGCACTTTTCTTTTAATTTTTTTCTTTCATTTTCATTCATTTTTTATACTTCCTTTTCCTGTTTTCATCGTTATTATATCAATAAAATGCCTTTTTGTAAATTAATATCTACCTTTTATAAAAGATTATGTCCATTTTAACATTTTGTGTGAAACTATTATTCCGTATAATACTAGAATGTAAGACAAAATGTAGTACATACAAATTACAAAATGTAATATATAATATCTTATATAATACCAAAAAAGAAAGGGCGTTTAATATGGCAAACTTTAAAATACCTGCTGCTACTACTAGCACACCAAAATCTATTAGATTCCCAGATACAGTAATAAATAGAGTTGAGGACGCTATCAAGGGAACAGATTGTACTTTCAGTGCTTTTGTGGTTGCGTCAGTAGAAAATGCACTAAGTGAAATGGAATAATATACAAAAGTTAAATGGAGTAATAAACGGAGGAAAAAATGGAAAAAGAAGAATATGAGTTAATAAGAGAAAAATATTTTAATGGAGATGTTGTGTTCTCCATTTATTTAGATAGAGCAAGAAAGGTTTTGTTTGATATTCAATACAAACCTATTTTGCTTTTTTGTTTTGCAATATTAATTATATTTTGTATGAAAGGAGAATTTTAAAATGCTTTTAATGGTTATTATGTGCATATTTATAGCAATATATGTATTACAATTTCACTATTATAAAGAAAATAGCTTGCATTCAGGTTGTCTTATAGGTGCAACAATATTATTGATAATTCAGTTCATTTCTGTATTAGGAAACTTGGATATGCCACTTTATCGGTTATGACGGAAATATAGCAGAGATATATAGTAATGATTTTCTTTATGCAACTATTGGATTACTATTTTACATAGGTTTCTTTTCTATTGCATTTATAGCAATATATATCGCTTATGTTCCAATATATAAAGACAAAAAAGGGATTGTTAATGGAAGCTTATTTAAACATTATATCAATATTTTGAATACACCAAATTCAAATTGCAGTAGAGCAGATTATTGGTTTTTATTTGCAACACTAGTAGTCACATTGGTAATTTTTGCAGTGCTATATACTATATTAAATAATTATTCTTATTTTGATTTTAAACCCATTGCTTCCTTAGTATTTATAGCAATTATAATCTTAGACTTAGTATTTCAAGCTAAAAGGCTAAATGACGCAAGTATCAGCAAATGGTTTCTACTAATACATTTGTTTAGGCTTCTTGGTTTAACATTTGGAGTTATATCATATATTGTAATGCTTGCTATACTTTGTTTGCCAACACAGGAAATACCTACTACAAATTTAATGAATAATAAAAAGGAGTAAAATAGATATGGAGAAATATATAGCAATAATCTTAACAATAAATTGTATGTATATATGGGTTATGATAATCTTAGGAACTTTACAAATTTTTGGAGATAATCTTTTGTCTATGTTAATAGTATTACCAGCTTTACTATTAAATTGTTATGTACATATAAAAGCCTATATATCAATTGAAGAAGAAAGCAAAAAGAAGCCTTAAAAGACTTCTTTTTGTATTTTATTTTCTATATTTTTAATATCATAATTGTATTTTTTTCTAGCCTTATAAATACCTTTTAAATCTATCCTACCTGTCTTAACATTTTTAGCTTCAATACCCAAATGATATAAATCGATTAAATATAATTTTAGAATTCCATTCTCGTTTTTAATATAAAGTTGAAATTCTTGATCCTCTAAGTTTTTGAATTTTAATATTATTTCATCTGTATTAATTTTTTTAGAGTTAACAGTAGTTATTATATTGTTTAATCTATTCATTTTAGGAATATCCTTTACAAATTCTATTTCATCAGCTATAAATAATTTTGTCCATTCGTTAATATTATTTCTTATTTTAATACATACCTCTTCTAGTTTTAAATATTTTTTGCTTTTATCGCTACTAGTAAAATTAGTAAAATATAAATCTTCTAAATTAATTGACTTTAAATTATTATTAAAGTCAAATTCTATATATTCTTCACTTTTAAATGTTGGATTTGTAAATCTATTTACTCTTTTTTGAAATCTGTTTGTAGTAAATTTTTTATTTTGAAATGTACTCATTCAGTATATCTTCTTTACTTATTGTATTATTATGAAACTGAGATGTATGATTAAAATTATCTTTCCAACACTTGTCATTGTGAGATATTTCAACAAGAGTAAAGTCACTAACATCAAATAGTTCTTCCAATAATCCGTCTATATATTCTTTTACTTTTTCTTTTCCGACAAAAAGATTAGGGTTAAATGATTTTTGTATATCTTGAATATGATACACTTCGGGAACAACAGGTCCATATACCCAAGCTTCAATTTCAGAATCATACAAATATTCATCATAAGAAGCAAAGCTTTCTTCTGCTGACATTGGATATTGTATAGATTTTCTTACTAATCCTCCCCAATATGCAAATAGAAAATATAATGATTTTTGTAATTTTATTGGAGATATTTGCTTTTGTTTTTCTGTTTGATATTTCTTTTGTATATATGCTGCCAATTCATCTGCTTTTAATATAGCCATAGTATTCTCCCCCTTTCCCTTATGCTATAATATTTATATTCAAACTATTTGTCAATATATTTAATACAACTGTCATACAAATATAATACATTTGTAATATTATATTACGATTATGTAAAATTGTCAATACATTTTACAAACGTTTTTTTGCTAATAACTTCTAAAAAACAAAAGAATAGACTATTATACATTATAGCCTATTCTTACATTTATATTCTTAAAACTTGTCCTACAAAAATTTTATTAGGATTTTTTATATTATTTTTTCTTGCAATTTCTTGATATGAAGTATTAAATTTTTTAGCAATTCCACTCAAAGTGTCTCCGCTTTTAACAGTATATGTAATAGTTCTTTTTGCTCCTAATATTTCATTAACCTTAGATTGTACTTCATTGTATAGAGAACCTAAATTTTGTTTTCTTATTTCGCCGTCTCCCCATTTTCCTGCAATAACTTCATTTGCTAAATCTACTATACTTTTTGTTGTTTGTGATTGTGCAACATTCTTATTTTCAATTTCAACGATTAAATCTCTGTACATATAGTTAGTGTCTACATTTCCTACAATTCCGTTTATTTTTGCTTTTGAGCTATTTTGCCATATGTCATATTCGCCTTTATAACAATCAACACCTGGCTTAAACGAAGCAATCCAACAAGTATATCTTCTTTTTAGCTCTTGCTTATTTAAATAATTGTTGAACCAATCTTCGCTTGCGTAAACTCCAGCCCAAAATCCTGCCTGTTCTACTATTGTATTAAATGCTATACAGATATTTGTTAGTACATCTCTTCCACAATTAATAATACTCTCGTCTTCCATATCCAAGTACACAGGCAATTCTATGTTTTTGCCTTGTAGCTGTTTCATTGCCCAACTTGCACCTTGTTTTGCTGTTTCCTCAGAATTGCAATAGCAATACACATAAACTCCCGCTGGTATTCCTAATCGTTTACATTCCGTATAATTTCTTTCAAAATATGGATCTAATGTATGGTTCTTCTTATTTCCTACCCAGCCCATATTTAAAATCACAAAATCAATTTGGTTTTTTACTAAATCCCAATTCACATTCCCTTGATATTTTGATACATCTATTCCAAACATAGTCTATTCCTCCACTTCTGGCAAACCTGCCACGCTTGTTATTAAACTATATATTCCTGCTACTAGACTAGTACTAACGACTGCTATCCAGTTTATATCTGACATTAGTGCTCCTACTGTTATCGACCCACCAGCTGTTTGAGCCATTGTTTTTATTGCTCTTACTCCAGCACATTTAATCCATTTCTTAAATTCTTCCATTTCAATATCCTCCTATTTAAATTTTTACATATTTTTGCCAACCGTCGTGTATATAACTATTTCCGTGTAAATCTTTCCTATAATGATCATATACTTCTGTTGCTCTTTGTATTTGTATATCACTTTTAACAACGCCATTTTTAACATCTTCAATAAACTCTGTTAGGTAGTTTTTGCATTCACTTTTATCTAGCCCGTCAATTCTTTTATCAATATCGTCAAGCTTAGCGTTTAAGGGTTCTAAGGCTCTTTCAAATTTCTTATCCACTACATTGTCAACAGGCTTTTTTATTTTGCTAATAAAGCTGAATATTGCAAGCAGTGCATTTAATAAAGTTGCTATGGATATAACAATAAGGTATAACTGTTCCATTTTTCCTCCTTCCTAAAAGACAAAGGGAGACACTAATTTTCAATGTCCCCCTCTCCCCTTATTTATTTTTTAGTCTTTACTAAACTGCTTTTGTACTTCTGCATTAATTTATTTTTGGCATAATCCTTAGCCTTACTTTTAATATCTTTAAGCTTTTCTTCGCTGTATATGCCTTGCTTTTCATATTTGCTATAATATTCAGCTGCTATTTGTGCATATTCTTTTTTCTGCTCAGTAGTTAAAGTTAAGGTCTGATTATTTTTCTTTAAAGTGTCTCCTGGATAAAATTGTGTACTTTGTATTTTACTGCTATTGCTACTGTTTATTAATTTTTTTCCTAGTGCTTGTCTTGCAGTATCAGTTCTTTCTTGCTGTAATAATTTTATCTGTTCTGCTTTTTCTTTTCCAGAAAGTGATAGGTCTTTTTTGATTCCTTTAATCTGTTTATTTATTGACGATATATTAGACAAAAAACTTGTAATCTTCTCTAACTTCTCAGTCTCTTCACTTGTGATTGTTCCGCCATTTCTCTTTTTAGTTAGTTCGGCCTTTGTATTGTAAAGCTCGTCCAAAGAAGAAGAATTACTATTGACATTTACAATAAATCTTTTTCCTACTGCATTTGCCTCCGCTCCCATTTCAGCTTTTTCTGGGGACATTCCAGCTTTTCCCATTGCATAGTCCATTATATTTGTCAGTTGTGTCCCTAGACCGCCAAAGTATCCAGAAATTAAGTTATCTATTTTAGCTGGCGAATAATTAAATATACTACCAAGTATTATAGAAAGCTGAGAATTATATTCGTAGTATTGGTCTTTGTCTGGTAATTCTAAGTCATAACTTTTTACAATATCAGTATTATAATAAAAGTCTTTGTTTATTGCATTTTCTATTAATGGAGCAACCATATTAGGAACTAATCCAGGAATAGAATCTGCTGGCATATTATCCATAATTGCATTAGTTAACCATTCTTTTAGTCTTTCCCCTTCTTTGCCCTCTTCAATATGTCCTGTTGCTAAATCTTGTATGTATTCGGTTAAATTTACAATACTTCTTAATATTCCTTGTGGTTTCTTAATTGTAACAACGCTGTCTCCTATTTTAAAAACAAAATTGTCGTCTTTTTTTCTTTGATTTAGTTCTTCGATCTCGTCATCATCATACCCCATACCTTTTATTGCCATAGCTAAGGTTGTTAATACCGCAATTCTAAGTCCTACTTGTTTTGGATTAGCTTTTACTTTTTCAGCAAATGTATAAGCACTTCCAACCCTTGCAGCTGAAAAAGGAATTAATTGATTTATTTCTCTTGTTATGTTTCCAGTACGTCCAAAGTCTTGTGTTGCGTCCCTTGATTCTAGTGCTGCCATAATCCTTTTATCCATTTCACTATATCCTTTTTTACCATAGTAGTCATAGTTCTTTTTAAATACTTCAAATCTTGTGCTTTGTTCAGAGATTTCTGGTATATATGTTAAGATATCAAGTAGCCTATTAAGTGGTTTCCAGCTTTCTTTTATTCCAAGTGTTTTGCTATTTTTCGTTCCATATATATCCTTCATTTTGCTTTGTGTTGATTTTCTATATTGAGATAATCTAGTTGAGCTTGTTGCTCCTGTTTGGTTATATATAGTATATAACGTGTTTATTCTTTCAGCATATCTAGGAGCTACTTTATTTACGAAATTACCTACTGTTTTGTTAGTTGTTGCTAATACATCTAAAACTCCCAGTGCATTGTCTACTATTGGAATAAACCCTGCTGTTGAATAAATTGCTGCTTGTGCTGTATCGCTTATCATATTAGGTATAGCAAAACCAATGTTAGCCATTGTTGCACCATATCTTAAAGGCATATTCATTTTGCTATTTATTTTTAGTACCCAACTCATAAGCTTTTTATCCATATTCATTATCGAATTGAATACAAGTTTATCATTAAACTGTAAATAAACTCTATTACCATTATCATCTATAAAGCTTGTGATTTTATGCTGAATGTCAGTTTTGTTATTTGGAGAAAATAAATCAATAGTTTTTTCTAAATCCAATTTTGATGTATCTACCCCCTGTTTGCTCAATTCTGCTGTCCAGGTGTCGAGTCTCGCTGTTCCTATTTTGACCATAGGAGTATCAATTACATCGTATATTACACCTGTAAGACCACCTTCTTCTCCTTGTCTATATAATGCTTTTAATGCATTGTTATTCTCGACTTGCTGTATTACATTTGAAGAATTAGCAACTATATTTTCAAGAATGTCTTTAACATCAAGCTCAGAACCTGTCCTTTTCTTTATAATGTCAGCTACTGCTCCCCTTCTTCCTACTTGATTTCCTCTGTTGTCTAGCACTCTTTGCATAGGAACATAGAAAGCATTACTCTCTTTCAATTGTTCTGCTGTTTCTTTTGATATTAATCCGTTATCAACTGCATATTGCATTACTCCGTCTAATGTGTCATATACAACTTTAGCAGCTTCTTGAATTTGAGTATCGTTTTTAAATTGTTCTATTACAGCCAAAGTGTCATTACTTCTCATTCCTGTTTTTAATGTCTTAGATTTATAATCTGTATCTCTTCTCGCTGCTAAATATGCACGTAAGTCATTTAACCTTTCTGGGTTGTTTTCTAATATTTCTCCTATTTGATTTAGACCTGGCATTAGTTTGTTTCCATTTAAATCTATATATCCTTCTGATAACATAGAAACAACTTTGTCTCCTATACCACTTGCCAATCTCGTCAAATAATAAGCATTATCGCTAGGCTTTAACTGACTAAGTGTTTTTCCATTTACTTTTTGCATTGTTTCTACACCTGATTTTAAAGCATAATCTTTGTCCCAGACATTTCTCATTACTTCTTGCTTTACCCAGTTTTTAGTCAAAACCGTTCTATCTGTTTGTTCTCCAATACTTTGATTGCTTAGAGTTCTATTTCTAGGATTTTGATGTATGTAATTGTAAGTTTGTTCTTGTACCTTTGTAATAAACTTATTAAAGTTTTTATCGTTCTGTCTTAAACCTTCTAATATAGTAACAGTTTGTGGGCATTCAATTTTCGCTTGTTCTGGAACAATTGAATACTCTCTTATTACTTCGGCAAAACCTTCTTCTAGTCTTACTGTCCTCGTTTCGTTTTCATATCCACCCAATTTGTCTATTGCTGTTAAAAGTTCATTTGAGATAGATTCTTTGTCCACTTTTAATCTGTTTCCAATATCAAGAGCGTGTCCTGTTTCGTGTAGTATGCTGTCCATATCTTTGTATTCTCTTGTTCTAATTACATCTCTATTGCCTTTATAGATAGCATATGCGTCTTGTCTAAAATGTCCTTTTTTAATGTTCAAGCCTAAGTAATCTTCTATTGTCTTTCTTATATCTGTTAACTTTGTTACTGGTATTGTATCGTCCCATTTACCTGTCTTTTCTATTTTTTGTATCTCTTGTTCTATGTAGTTGCTGCTTCTTTCAGCATTTCTTTGAGATTTTGCTTTACGTATTTCTGAAAGTTCTTTGGCTGTTTTCTTTTTATGTGTTATGTTGCTGTTTTTGACATTTTCTGGATTTTCTGTTATACTTGTATCAAGATAACTTGAGTTAGGTTTCGTCTTGGACGTATCGGGAAGGACATTATTATTGTCATAACCCACACTAACAGAGTTATCTTTTTTAGTTGTATCAATAGCTTTTTTCCACATTGTTTTTACATCTAATTGGCTACTATTGTTTGGAACTACTTCAACTACATAAAGAACATTGTTACCATACTGTTTTATATATCTAATTGAATTTTGCATTTCCCCAGTAAATCTGTTTTTATTTTGACTTCCTTTTGCAATTTCATCATAATCGTTGATGATATCAGGTATTTTTTCAATATCCTTTGATGTTATAGCGATTTGTCCTTTCGTTTCTTCTATAACTTGATTTCCGTGTTGATTAATCATATGTCTAATGTTACGGTCTGAAAGCATATGTTTTCTATTTGATGTATCAATTCCAAGTAATGATTTGATTTTATTAACAGTCTTATTAGATACAACACCTAAGAAGGTATTCTTTTTAGAATTTTTGCTTAATATAGCATTCTGTATTCTATTATGTAATTCTTTTTCAACAGCTTTTTGTTCTGTACTTTGAGTATTTGAGCTACCTTTCTTCATGCTTCTAATATTTTCATCAGCAGAATTAGTATTATTTTTCTTATTTTGCATAGACTTAGTATTAATAACAGTGTCATTTTTGACATTATGTTCGTTTTGTGATATACTGTTATCAATAAAAGAAGCTTCTTGACCGACAAGTTCATACGATTTTGTTAAATCGCTGGCTTGAATAGAAGCTTCTTTGTTATTTATTAAAGAAACTCTATGTACATAGAACCTGTCTCCTAATTCTGTTCTTTTTATGTCCATTTTTATAGCATATAATTTGTCATTGATTTTTGCTGTATTAAATAAATAGAAAAATCCCTTTACATTTTCCCTTTGCTTATCATCAAACATTTTAAAATATCCGTTGCCGTTTTCTACTGTCCTTATTAATTTATCCAAGTATGGTACTATAGCATATTTTTCAGTATTATTGCTCTTTGAAAAGCTTTCTCTAATACCAGACAAAGTAATATTGACGTGTAAGTCTACATTTTCTAGCTGTTGAGTTTGGTTATTTTTTAATTGTATCTGTAAACCTATATCATCTACATTATCTATTTCCGAATACAATTTTCTTAATTTATCATTCCTTGAAGTGTCTTCTTCTAATAATCTTTCGGCATTTTTTGTATTTATGTCTATATTTGAAATATTTCTATTATCTTTATATCGTTCAACCATAAAATTAACATAGTCTTTGTCTTTAATTTCTCTTCCGTCTTGGTTGTATTTTACAATATTACGTATTTGTTCATCTGTTGGATTGTTTTTCTTCATACTTCTAATTTCATTGCCTTCAATATCCTGTTGCCCTTTAATCGGTCTATTTTCGTCATATAAGCTAGAAACTTTCTTGATAGTGTCCTTTATTGCCGTAGATGTATATTTGCCTTTATTGGCTGGTATGACTTCACTCTTAACTATATTATCTTCACTATCATATTGGTTTATTACTAGGTTGCCATTATCTTCTTCAATATCAATATAACTTTCGACATCATTGTTGTTATTATAAAGTGCATTATCGCCTTTCTCTACAATATCATAGTTCCATAAAGCCATTACTTCATCCGTTGTGTATTCTTTTTTAGTATTAAATGTCTCTGTAACCTTTTTTATATCCTCGACTGCATAATTCATCTTGGCTGTGTAAAAATTGCTTTCATTTGATTCCTGAGATGTCTGAGTGGTGTTTGGGCTTCCAGGAGTAGCGGTGTAATCTGCACTTTCAGTAGGTGCGTTTTTATTTTGTCTCTCGCTACTAACATTATAAGCTGCTTTTTCCATAGCTGTGTTTACAATTTCTTTTAATTTCTTTCCAGTATATGGTCTATTGCCTATTTTTTGTTGGTATACAACCCTACCCTCTTCTGTTAGTGAATTAACATAGTAATTACCGCTTTGTTCTATTAGATTTACGTTACTTATAGTGTCACTTATATATTCTAATATAGGCATTGTGTCACTTTTTTTGTACATAGATGTATCTGAAATTTCACTAAGTAGTTCCTTTACATTGTTGAATTGTTCAGGAGTATAACTTTTTTGCTTTATTTGTTCAATAGAATTATTTGCATTCTTAGAAGTCTCGTCCAATTGAAGCTTTTCAAATATACTATGAGTAATCATATCATTTAGTTCTTCTCCTAGATATTGTCTATTATTAACACTAGTATTAATTCCATAGTCATTTAATATTTGTTGTGCTTCACTTGTCGAATACATCTTGTTATCTTGAACAAATTCTATCCTAGTTTGTCTTTGCATTTCGCCTGGATTTTGCTCAGCTATATCTTGCATTTCTCTGAATTTATCTTCTAGCACTAATTGAGTTATAGTCGCTTGTCTATTTATTTCATCAATTGTAGCAGTATCAGCCTTAGAAATTTTTTCTTTAAAACTATTTATTGCGTGTTGCTTACTGTTATATAAAGTAGTATCAAGTTTTAAGCCAGTTTGACCGTCAATAACATTATAGTATCCGTCAGTATAAACAACCACAGGAGAAACTGAAAGTTCTTTATTATCTAGGTCAATGCTCTCTCCCATTATTTGAGTAAGCCCTGTGACGTTACCTTGATTATCCATATTGGTCATTGTATAAATACCATAATTGTTAACAACTTTTTCTTTCTCGTATTTAAAAGCCTCTTTGAATTTTTCTTTAATGTCAATCTTCTTGCTTTTTTGAATATCTGATAGTGCTGCTTTCCATTCATTTATACTTGTATTGTTGCCATTTTTAATATTGTCATATAGTCTTACACTTGAACCTATTCCTATGTTTATGCCCCCCATAAGAAGGCTCGACAAAGCACCATTAATAGCGTCTTCTATCATAGCATTTCCTAGTTGCTTCCAACCTTCTCTTGTTTTTAAGTTATAGTTGCCTTTTCCAGATACAACACCTACAACAAGTTCGTCAATAGGGTCAATAATAGCCTCTTGTACAGCATTATCAGCCATATCTAATCCAACATTTTTCAAGAATTTTATTGCTGAACCTGTCCTAATAGCATTAGCTTGAGCAGGCATAAAATGGCTTACTTCTAAATATTCTGTTGCACCCTCAACAAATCCCATTATAGAACCATATGCTCTTGCTTCTTCTTTTGACATTCCCCTATTTCTTCCGTCAAATTCATAACTTCCAGAGGCACTTATAATAAAATAGGACATTCCTAAATATGGATTTATAGCACTCAATCCTGCACCAGCAAAAGAGTTTCCAGCACTTGGAGTAAGCTCAGCAATTTTTTTAGTTAGTCCATTGTCAATTTTATTTATGTTGTCTGCTATTTTGTTTTGGTCTTCCGAAATACTCTTAGACAATTCTCTACGTAAAGGATTTAATTCTAAATTTCCGAATGCGTCTTTGTGTTCTTCTAATTCTTTGTCTATTTTTTGTTTATCTTCATCTCTAATAAAATCAGGAGTACTATTTTGTGAAGGGTCGGCAAGTGTACTTTTTTGATAAATCAACGAATTATCCCCAGATGTATTAGTGTTTTTTATTAAAGATAAATCAGCTTTATTTAATTGTGCCTTATATTCTAGGTTAGCAACTCCACCTTTATTGTTAGCAAGCAATTCATTTTCTTGGTCTTTGGTATGGTTTGCCTCAGTAGCATAGTATGCAGCTGATTTTCCTCCTGATGTTATTCCTAACCAAAAATTTTCTATTGCTTTTCCTAGTTGAGAAAGTGGATTTTTATCAGAGTTAGATTCTTCCATACGTTTTATTTGTTGCTCCCTTGATGACTGTTGTTGTAGTTTTTCTTCTTCTGTTGTATAACTAGATAGTTTCTTTTTATTCATTAAGACGTTGACCGCTTCTCTGGCAGATTCAGAAGCTTGTGGTTGTTCTTCTATTTCTTGAATTTTACTTGTGTCTTTGATATTAACATTATTGTCATTAATATTATTGCTATCAATAACATTAATAAATTCTTGTGTAAGTTTTCTAAGTTTTTCGTTATTACTTTTTTTACTTGTTGACATATTGACGCTGTCGATTATGTTGTTAGCTTCGTTCAATTTTTTAGTATATTCATTTTGTTCTGACATTAATGTTGTATTGTCATAATTATCATTAAAAGAAGTTGAGTTATTAGTGATAGTACTATTAACTATACTTTCTGCTTCTTTTAATCTCTTTTTATATTCATCATCATCTCTATGCATATTACACCTACTTTCTGCCTCTTAGAATTGAGTTTGCTGAGTTTTGTAATTTTATCGCAGCATTTTTGGCATTTTGTAAACTTTGAGCTTTATTTCCACTAGGTCCTAAAACTCCATACATAGCAGTTAAAGAGCTTAAATCATTAGCACTCATTCTACCTGCTGCATATTCAGAAGTAAGGTAATTATAAAGAGCATTATTATCAGAAACAGTATATTTTTTGCTAAACTCATCGTAGTCTGCATATCTATTGTTTATTATATCTTTATATGTATTTAGACTAGTAGTTTCTTTCTTTGAAGTACCATATTTTTTCTGTAATTCATAGTCATATTCTTTAAGTGCTTTACTTTGTTGTAAATCTAATTCGCTTCTTATCTTTGCAAGAGCAACATTATTTTGATACTCGATTTGAGCTTGTTCTCTCATCTTTGATAGTTCATATTCTCTTTGTTCCTTAGCCTCTCTTGCTGCACCTGATAAAGTACCAACTTTAACACCTAGTATTGCACTTGCCTGGTTATCTACAAAACCTAATTCATCTACTCTCTTCCAAGCATTAGTCAACGCGTCTTGTTGTTTTTGATATTCAAATTCTTTTTCTTTGAATTCTCTGTCTTTTGCGTCTTTCCAATAAGAGAATTGTTGACTATCATATTGCATAACAATTTGAGCAGTGTCGGCCAATTGCCCTAAATATTCGGTCCACCTACTATGTGCTTTTTCTTCATACTGAGGAATTAATTCGCTTACTATTCTTGCTACCCTTTCAGCTGTTGCACTAGAATTTAAAACTCCGCTTCCAGCCAAGCTTTGCAATGTACTATTCGCAGCATATTCGCTAGCTACTCTCAAACTATTGTCAGTAGTAGGGTCATATTGAAAGCCTGTTTTCATTTGATTCAACATTTCTGATATAATTCCATTTATAGTATCCGCATAAGCACTTTGATATTGTCCTGTTACACTATTGAGATTAGCCGTAGTTGGTGTTACAATAGTTGTACCTATGCTAGTCTTTTTTATTCCACTGCTATAAGTATTATTTACTTGGCTAGCATTGTTACCAAAACTATTTTGATAACTAGAATAAATTTGATTAAAGTCAACAACATTATTACTTGTATTGTTGTTTCTATAAGTCTGTGGCATAGGTGCTTGATTATCATTTGTTCTTTGCAATTCCTGTACAGGTTGAACTTGTTGAACATTACCTTGTTGCATTCCTGGTATAGATACTTGTGGTTGTATTTGTATAGGAATTGTTATTGGATTTACAGCATTATTTTGCTGTGTGGGTTGAACAGTATTTACATTGCTAGAAACTGGTTGTTGTGCATTACTAGTTGCTACTTGTTCTACATTAGCTGCTGGATTACTAGTTGCTGATACTGCTCTTCCTGTATTTAGAAAAGTATTTGGCATAATTATTGCTCCTTCCATATTTATTGGTGTGCAACAATAAGTTAGGAAGTTAGTTATATAATCTATTTAGTTTTTCTTGCCAATTATGTATTGTTGTCTCTGCTGAGTTGTAAGTACTAAAAGTATTTGTTTCCAATCTGGTGTTTAAGATGTTTTTCCAATGTTCAAGTGTTTGTTCTGGGGTCTCTTTCAATGGATAATTACTATTACTTGCAATTCCTAGTTGTCTTGACCATTCTTTTAAAGTAGCTTGACTTTCTCCATATTGTCTAAAATACATTATCTTGCCGTCCTATCTACTCTTTCCATTGCTTTAATTCTTATATCTCCATAACCATAAATCTCAAATGTATAACTATTTGCATTTTGCATATCATTTGGGATTAAGACACTTTCCGTCACATTTTTACCACATCTTAACGCATTAGCCTTCACGTTTTTCTTACCAGTATCAGTGATTATATTTATATTCACTGTTGCATTCTCCGCCAAATCATAGTTAAACCACAACTTTGACAAAGAAAGTTTTTTACTTATTACTCCATTCTTGAATTCTTTTGTCTTTATATAGAATGGAATTAATTCTTTATGTACTATATCGTTTTCGTCTGTAAATTCATCTTCCCCATATGTTTGTATATAGTCAGAACCGTCTTTTCTTCCACCTGTTAGCTCATATATTGTGCCATTTGCCGTCAGTGCATATATAGGGTTTGGTGTTTGACTAAAATTTAAGTCTACATAGGAATCACATATAGTTATATATTTTAATTCAGCTTGTACATTATCAGGCTGCAATTCCTTGGTCCATTTTCTCAAACGCTGGTCGAATACAAGAAAGAAGTTATAATCAGGAAACCAAAAGTATATTTTGTCTTCACTTCCTGCAACACTTACATTCTTAGCCTCATTAATTGTAATTCCATATATTAATTTTCTTATTCCTCCTGATACACCATTATTGCTTTGTGGTCTATCAATACTTCTAATCGTACTACCGTCGTATTCGTACACAGAACGTCCATATAGCCAATATAAATATGAGTTATGTACTTTTATGGTACATTGGTCATAGCAACCTATATTATTGTCTAAGGACACACAGGTATATGTATTAGATGTTCCAGCAATAACATTACTTCCATAATACAAATGCATATTTTCTTCTGAAAATACAATTAACTTGTCGTCAAAAGACACTAGACCAGTTATTTGATTACAGTTTTCTACTCTATCTTCTCTACTATCTTCTGCTTTTGTCCAGTCCATAGGATTTTGGAGTGCTGAAAAATATAACATATTTCCTTTGCTTCCAAACATTCTGTTTTTGTGATAACACATATGTTCAAAAACAATATCATTTCCGTCGTCATCTTTCAGAAGCGGAACTATCTCAGGAGCATTGAGTGCAGACAGTGGGAGTTTATGCCTTGTGGGTGTAACACCTTCCCCATATAAAATCAAATATTCACTATTTCCGTCAGCATAATATACGTGTCGAAACTTATTTCCAGTTATTCCATTTGATATTACAGTTCCATTCATATCTTTTAGTTTATCGCCCTGTATATAAAATAAGTATTTGACTCCAGCAACACCAAAATATTTTATTTGTTCTCCTTGTAATCCAGGATTTTTTAACATTGTTCTTCCTATTCTTGTCCTTATCGCTGGATAACTATCAAGGCACATATTATACATATCCTGACATTCATCGTCTTGTATATTCTCAGGAGGATATATATTACTAATACCACCGGCCAAGTAATTAATTTGATTATTACTTTTATAATTAACATTATTCAAATATGGTAATGTTTGCAACGCTATCTCCTCCTTCTCTTTTTGACTATATCTCGCATAATAGGATACCTTTGTTCTTGCTCGTTTTTAGCTTCATTCGCAGACTGGACCAAATTGTTGTAAAGTAAAATATATTCATTGGCCAGTTCCACATCAGGATTATGCCCACTCATTGCTATAATACTCATAACGTTGTACTTGACTAAATCTATGTAATTGTCATTTAGCTCTATATAGTCACTCAAATTTGTTATCATTTTAGGCTTTTTCCAATAGAAAACTTCTATTTTTCTTACGTCTTTTGGTGTTGGATATATTCCTAATAGACCTTCTCTACCGTCATAATAGCCTAAATCTTTCATATTCTCGCCTGGCAAATACGATTTCAACTCTGTAAATGTTCCCCAGTCATACATATTGTTTTCGTCTCTCGCTTTATTAGACATTGTTACAGAACTTACCATATCTATGCTACAATCCTCAGGAACTGAATACAATTCTTGTCCTTCTCTTGTAGTGAAAGAATATTGTTCTTGTATGGCCAAGTCTTTATATATCTTTTTCATTGTTTCGTTTATCCACCTAAACAAAACATCATTACCATATTCGTGTGGTAAACGCACTTGAATATCATCTAACACTTGTTTTGCTGTTGTTCTACTCACTATTGCCATAATCTCTCCTTTCCAAAGGTGTCGAATTCGATACCTTTAAAATATTATTTTGCTCTTATAATATATTTTGTGTTTTCATTTCCAGTAGACAAATTAGGCAATTCAAAAGTTTCATCGACATCTGTTTCGTCTACTATTTCAATTCCTTTTAAAATTGAATATAAGCTTAAATAGTCTATGGTATTTACTGTCTGTCCATTACATTCCAAATAGTTTATCGGAGTATATTTACCAGAGTATAATATAATTCCACCTACTGGAACTAATGCACTAGAACTAGCCTGTGCTTCATTCCATAAATCAGGAAATTGCCTTATTTCTATATCTTTTATACTTGCTTGTACATTATTGCCTATAAAGATGACTTCATTTGCTTTAAACAACTGGTTTTCATAATAGTACTCGCCTTTTGGTACAAATATATATTTTGCTCCTACTTCTATTGCGTCATATATTGCTTGTTGTATTTTTAGTCTATTGTCGGTCATTCCGTCCCCTACTACTCCATAGTTTTGTAATGGTACTATTCCGAACGTGTAGAAGAACATATCTTTTAGTTCTTGCATTTTTAATTCTTGTGTTTTATTGCTCATCGCTTTCTACCTCCTGTATTTCTAATGTTCCTGTCTGTGGATACCCAGTGCTACCTATAAAACTTTTTCCTTTTATTACATCTCCACTGCCTGCTGTTAATGCGTCTGGTTGCATATTATAAAAATATTTATTTTTGTATTTAATTCCTATTAAATTTCCTTGCTCTGATGTTGTAATTCCTGTTTTTATTGGAAATTTTCTTGTGTTGTCTGATTGTACATCTTCGCCACCTAAAAACGCTCTTATGCGTGTTCCGTTTGTGTTTAATTTCAGAGATATACCATGTCTAAAACTATAAGAGTTAGTAGTACTGACAGCATACACTTGCATTGGTTCAATGTCAGAGTTGTTTTCTAGTTCTAAAATATTGCTTATATCAAATATTGCTATTCTTGTGTTTTTTATTGAGTATCTACTTTCTTCGACTATTAAAGCTATTAGTATAGAATTATCTGGCGTTATATACATTTGATTTGATATCTTGTCATAGTCAGCTTCTAATTTTATATTAATTTCTTTAATAATTTCTGTTGAAAGCTCCCCTGTGTCACTTAGATAATTAGCTTCAAATACTCTGATTTTCTTTTCATTTGCAAGTATTCCTTTGTTAGAATTATTCATCATTTCTTGAGCATAAGTGACCGCTGTTTGCAAAGCTGTGCACGTATATGCAGAAGCTAAATATTCTCCATGTTCATTTAAATAAATTATACTAATTCTTTTAGCCTCCGAATTACTTGTTGTAACGGATAAGATATATTTTCCGTCATTACTAAATTTATATGTGTCGTCATATCCTATTCTAAAGTAAAAATTTTCTTTTTCTGAAACATTGTAGATAATTTCATCGTCAGAGACAGTTGTTTCTATCTTACTGCGAACAAAACGTGTAGTAGTAGAGCTGTTGTCATATCCAATAAAATAGAAAGTATCCCACCTTATAGGGTGTGTGTATAGTTGAGTAGGATTAGTATTACTAGAAGGTGAGAATTTCAAATGTTGAATTATATTTTTTTCACTAGCATATGCCTTCCCAATTATACCATTTTCTTCCAAATGGTATGTGTAAATATGAATTCCTCCGTTATCTCCGCCAGTTCTTATAAATAAAAGGCAAAGATTGTCTTTTCCATTAAACCCTGAAGCACCAAAACTAATGCTACTAATTGTTTCGCTCTCTTCAATTCCTAACTCTTCTTTTGTATAACGATGTTTTTTAAACACTGTTGTATCTGTTGTTGCTGATTTGCTAGACATATAATAAATGCCATTGTCATTCATAGGAAAGCTTTCTATAAAAAAGTCTGTACTTGGTGGGTTTCGTTCTGTTGAATCTGTGCACGCTAATACAATATAATTACAATCTTTAGATGTTGTAAACGCATTTACCCTAGTTATTTTGGAGCTTCCGTCTGGAGCAACTGTTCCAGCTACAGAATAGCTCTCTGAAAATTCATAATCAGACCTAATTAATCCGTAAATTTCTTCTACTGTATGTATTGTTCCATCATCACTAGATCCTATAATAGCAGTTCCTGTAATTAATTGCCCTCTTGCATATGCAGTTTTTCCATAGGCTATATCACTCGCTGTTGCAGTTGCGTTGCTAGTATCTGTGCCATATGTAGGATACCCCTCAGCTGGTTTTGCAATTAGTGTTCCATATACTTTCTCTCCTTTGGCATAAGCCGTCTTTCCAAGCAATATGTCAGAAGCGGTGGCAGTACCGTCAGAAGTGTTTACGAAACCAGGCGCTAATTCTCCACCACCTGTCTTTATACTTCTTATATTCCCTGCCATAGTGTCATAACTATCATTAGCAGAGGTTGCAACTCCTTTGTCAGTAATAGCCCCTGCTATTTTTTGTTTTCCACTACTGACAGATTGAAAAAGATTATTTTGATTTGAATTTAATTTTCCTATTGCGTCATTTACATCTTTAAAATTAGCATTTGTATCGTCCACCACACCTTTTATTTGTGTTGCAAGATTATTGGCACATTGTTGTCCACATTGTTCTATTTTTTGACTTAATTTTGAATCTACGGCTTGTACATCTGTTACTTTTGCAAAACTAGAAAAGTCTTGATTTCTTATCTGTGAATTTGTATATTCTTTTGCGTTTTGTAATACCTTTGCGTCTTGTTGGTCAATATATTCTTTTTGTGCAGATTCCTTAGTATTATGATAGTCCTTTACGTATTTTTGTGTTGCGTATTGTTCTGCTGGTATTCCGCCTAAATGATTTGCGTCATTTGCTATATTAGCGTCTGTTTTTCCACCACCCTGGCTATTGCTTTGACTTATTTCTTCATATATATTTGCCATAATTATTCTCCTTTCTTAAAAATAAGGGAAGCAACTATTATATTGCCTCCCTTGGTGTTTATTAATTATTGCTGCATAGTACAAGCAGTTACAGCACTTACTTGTCCGTCTACTATATCCATAACATAAACAGTGTCTCCTGCATTAACACTAAATGCTGCATCTAGTGTTATTTCCGTATATCCTGAATCACTAGAACCTACTTCTGGTGATACAGTTGGATTTATGACATATTTTAGTGTTCCAGCTGGTTCGCCGTTAAGGCTATTGAAAGTTGTTTCTCCTATGTCTATTGCTTTACTGATATTTATTGTTAAATCATCTCTCAATGTAAGAGTATAGGCTTCCATTGTACCTGAAGGTGGATTAGGATCAACAGGAGTAACTATTGTTTGTTGTACACCCATAGAACCTACAAGTCCTCTCCAATCACAGTAACCTGTGTCAAATCTTGTGTATCCATACATATTGTAATCCATTTTTCTTTGAAGTTGTTTTGAACCAAAGATAGGTTCTTCTCTTCTTAAGAATAATAGGTTATCAATAGAAGTATCTTGGATAAACCAAGGCTTCATATATCCTGTTGGGTCGCTCAAGTTATCCCAAACAACTACTTCTAGGTTTGGAACAGTATTTATGTCATTATTGTTTGTTCCTGATTGTAATATAGAATGAACAATTGCTTTAGCAATAAACTCTAATTCTGGACAAACAACTAATTGAGAAGCTCTTGCAGCAATTGGAACTCCTGCTTCATCTAATTGTAGTCTCATTAGTGTTAATGCTTGTTTTAATGTCTCATCTGTTAGCATTCCATTTACTAGGTTAGAACAAACTTTACTTGAATTGATTAATGGGTGGTCTGTGGCAAATAAAGATTTACCGTCATAACCAACATTACCGAATCCATTTAATATAACACTTGCTGTATCAGCCTCTTCGGTAGCTCTTAAAGAACGTCCTAGACCTTTTGCTGAACCACCTTTTCCTATACCGTTCATTACGTTGTATAGGTCGTCTTGTACAAGTTCCCAAGTCAAGTCATATGCTTTGTCAAATCTTCTTGCCGCGAAAGAAGCAACTGGTCCTTGGTCGAATTTGTCTTGATTAAACTCGTTCCCCTCTTGGTTCTCTGTCCACAAACCAAATGCTCCTAAGTGTGGATAGCTTTGGTTTTTAGCATTCATTGTCTCTGTTTTAAATATTTTCTTATACACTGAAGGTTTTTCCCCATAAGCGTCAAAGAATATTTTCTTATGTATTGGAGTAAGTAACTCCGCAAAATTTTCTCTTGTCATTACTGGTGTTGGCATATAAATCACTCCTTATATTTTTATTTGTGCACACATAAGGAGTTAGGTTGTTATTTTTTCTTAGCCTTGTAATCAGCATAGTCTTTTACAGAATTCATATCTCTTACAGCTATGTATTCTGCAACTGACATACCTGCAGCTGCTGCCATAGCCTTCTCAGTGGCAGTAGCCTTTATTTTAGATTTACTAGAGTTTGGTGCTCCACTGTTGCTAGATATATTGTTGCCTAAAATTTCTTTTCTAGCTTGTTGATTTTGCATTTTAACTTCTAGTTTTCTTTCAATCTCGCTTTTTGTATTAGCGGTAGGTTTATTATAGGTAGTAGCATAATAGCTTTGCTCAAGAGTTAAACCTTTGTCGACTAAGGTTTTAATCTCACTAGCATAGTCTAAGATGTCTTCAAATCCTTCTTCTTTGCTTTTCTTTGTTAGTAACATCTCGAATTTTAAATCTGCTAATTCTTGTTTTGTTTTAGAATCAGAGCTTTTCTTGTCAATTGCTAGAGCTATTGATTTAGCAATACTCTCGTCAATTCCAGCTTCGATTAGTTCATCAGCAGTTGTTTTTTCAGATGTATTAGAATTAGCCTCTAACGCTTGTATTCTAGCTTCAAGTTCTTTATTTCTCTTTTCCGCTTCTTTGCGTCTTCTTCTTTCTTCATTAACACCTTTTTGCAAAGATTTTTCTTTTTCTGTTTTTGTATTTCCTTCCTCTATTGTTTCGATTTCTTCTGTTTCAGTTTCTTCCACTTCAACATCTTCCTCATCTTCAACATAAGGTAATTCAATACCGTCTACTTCTGGATTAATTGTTTCTAATTCAATCCCTTCTTGTTCTTCTTCCATAGTTCTCCTTTCCATTTTTAGCCAGGTTATGTCCTCATAAGATTTTTTGCCGGGTTTACTCCTCATATTTTTTGATTTTTAGCCAGCTTTTCTGCTCAAATATATTAAAATTAAATTAATATCTATTTATTGTGACTTTTTATGTGCGAATTAAGTCCTATTTGACTTTTGCACACCTTTTTGCATATTGGGCATATAAGTTCCTTACTTGTTTCTTTTGGAGTTTCATTTTTGATTGTAGAACTTATTGATGTTTGTTTTCTAATTGCTATATCTATTATTTTATATGTTTGTCCAGTTTGCTTTAATAATAGTAACGCTTCTTTATGGCAATTAGGACATTCGGCCGGAGAATAATACTTTACATTATTGCCATAAAAGCCTGGTAGATTTAACGATTTTAATTCTTTGTAATCTTGCATTGTAAAATTGTGTCCACAATCGCATTTAGTTGTTCCTTTTATGTTGTAATCTTTAATGTTCATCACACTAGCCCTCCTTTAAAATAACTTGGTTGTGGATTGCCAGAAGCGGTCAATCCTTCTATGTTTGCATTTTGATTTTGTATAACTTGTTGCTGTCGCATTTCTTTAATTTTACTTTCGTCAAATATTCCTAGTTCTTGTTGTTCAGCTTCACTCTCAGGTATCTCTGGAATATTCATTCCTGTATTCTTAATAACATAATTTCTATATTCACGTTTTGTTATTGCTCTGTCTGCATATGTTTGTCTAACTAAGCTGTATCTATATGCTGGATTATTTGGTAATCCTGCTCCAACAGAAACAGTTAGATCGTATTCAATCTTTTTGGTTTCACTGTCTACTTGCATATATTTATATTCATTTGGGTCTAACTCTTCAATATTCTTGCCCTTGTTTCTCTCTTTCCATTTTTGTCTGTAATCGTTTCTATAATCTGTATCTGCTTCTATCATAACAGGAACATTATTTAATTTATTTGGATTAAATTCTTCAAAGTCGTCTTCTCCGTTTTCTCCTGTTATTCTAAATAGCATTGTTGTATTCCAATTAAGTAATGCTAGTTCTAAAGCATATTCAAATACTTCGCTTAGTGTTTCTTGTAGCAATCCTTTCTTGTGAGCTATCATACTGTTGCCACTATTTTGTAATGCCAAACTTTCTGTTGCTGTATCAACACCAGATTGTTGTTTTCCTATCATTTGGTCTGTGAAACGTGTAACAACTTGTCTATCATTATTCATAAGCTCTGTACGCCTATTTAACATATATTGCGGAATTGTTGGTGGTTGTAACCATTTAATTCCGTTAACATCATTTGTTGGTATCATCTGTCCAGGTGCATTTGTTACCTTGCTTGGGTCAATTCCACTTGAATTTGATATAACTCCCATAGGATTTCCTGTAAGTCTTGCATTTCTCAATAAGCTGTCATCTAACTCGTCTACTTGGTCTGATACAGGTAGTATAAGTTCAGCACTTGCTTTTCCCCATATAGTATTTTCTCTATGCATATCTGGAGTCAAGAAGTATGGGAATTGCTCATTTGGAAATAGTTTTAACTCTTCTTTGCCTTTCATTTCTTCCGTTTCTTCTTGTTTCTTTTTATATTCTGCTAATTTCTTTTTGGTGTCTCTTAGTATTACTCCGTCCCCTGACATTTCAACAAGTCTTAGTAGTCTTGTGTCACCTTCTTTATATCTTGTCCACACCATTAAATGCACATATTGGTCTTCTTCATTTTCTTGGATTAAATCTCCTACTGGGTCTAAGTTTGGTATTATACAATCTGCTAATTCTTCGCCATATTCAACTGTTGCGCTATATATACTTTTATTCTTAGCCTCAATTATGTATTGTGCCTCTTGTAAATCATATACATCTGTTATCGCTGGGTCTACAAATAATCTACTAGGGTGTATTGGTTGTATTACTGGCAAGCCTTTGCCTTTTAATTTGTCAAAATCCCATACAACTTTAAATATTCCTGTTCCTGTTAGTTCCCTTCTGCGTTCGTGTACTTCTATTTTCCTGTACATTTTATTACGTTCTTTTATAAAGTTTGCTAACGTCCTTGCCATACTGCAAAATGGTCTGTCGCCTGGCTCTCTTGGATCTACTTGTATACTTATGTTTTGGTCACATAGTAATGCCGTTTTACCTTCAACATTACTATTTGTTATGTTTGTGTTTGGTGCTGGGTCATCTTCGTCATCATATTCAAACTCGCCTTCCCAATACTTTTCTGTATCTTCCCACTTCTTCATTAAACCTAATCTTTGTTTATCTTCGTAAGCTCTTCTATACCAAACTAGATATTGTTCAGCTAATTCTATTTCTTTGTCACTCATAATTGCTTTTCTTTTCTCGGTCTTTTCTCTTATCATTTTATCGTATGAGTTTTCTTCCATTTTAGTCCTCCTTTTTCTTTATTCTAATGCCATTTCTAGGAGTTACAGGCTCATATAAACCATTCTTATTTTTGTATTTGTCATATCCAGGTATGCTTTTTCTCCCTGCCAATATGCTATTGTAATTACTTTTAGCAATACTTGGGTGTGTCTTTCTTTTATACTCTGTTCGCTTAGTGTTCACATTTTCTAATTTAGTTTCTAGTTTGTATAAAAACACTAAGATAATTATTGTCATTGCTATTAAATATGCAAATAATAAAATGCAAAAAGCTATCATTTTCATCTTCTCCTTCTTGTAACTGGTCTTGCTACATTTATATTTATTGGTGTTTGTGTATCTCTGTATCCTAAGTCTTGTAATTCTGTTGGTGTGTAATTCCTTTTTGGTAATGTTATCTTTTTTATCATAGGTGTTTGCCACATTGTGCAAAAATATCTAAATGCGTCTGGTGCGTGAGTTAATTCATGTGGTTCATTTGCTACGTCATTTGGATTTTTGTCATCTATTTGTACTGCTGGTAATGTTCTAATTAGATTTACACAATTACTAAATATATGTACTCTACTTGTTTGTTGTCCTTGCTCATCTTCATATACTTTTAGCCATTCGTGTACAGCTAACCAACCAGCTATTCTGTTATTGTCAGCCTTAGTTAGATACTGTCCATTTTCTGCAAATATGTCAGATGTGCTTTTCCCTGTATCTTTGTTTCTATTCCAAAGGTCAGGTGGTGCATAATCTATAACTATATTTTCTGTCGTCATTTCGTTAATCTTTCTCGCAGCTTCTGATACTATTAGATTGCTTTCATATAGTTCTTTATAGACATATATGTGCATTTTCCAGTCCATTGCTATCCAATACGTTGCACACATATCTAATCCGTAATCTCTGGTTCTATATACTTTCCAGTCTTTTGGTATTTTAAAAGGTGTGCATACGTGTATATTTCTATTGAATTCTGTAAAATATTGTCCGTCAAATATGTCCCAGTCTCCGTATTTTAATGCTTTTCTTTCTTTTTCTGGAAGATTGTCCAAACGTTTTACATAGTCAGGGTCGTTGTCCAATAAAAACATATTATCTTGAACTAATGAAGGTATGAATATTCTAGTTCCTTCTTTGAATGTATGTACTGTATTTGGCTCTCCTATATCGATAAATCTTGCTTTTACCCAACTGTGTCCAACTCCGCCTGGGTTAGTAGAACTTTTTAATCCTTTTGGATATGGGTTAGCTCCTCTACACCTAGATATCATATAAGTGTACATATATTCAGTAAAGTGTGTGAGCTCATCAAAGCGGATAACGTCATATTCTGCGGACTGATATTGGTATACATCTCTTTCATTATCTATATATCCAAAGTCTATAATACTTCCATTCTTAAATCGCCAGGTATGTTTACTGGAATTATAACTTGCCATTTCTTTTGGATAAAGTTCAAGACTTACTCTTATTAGTGATTTTTCTAGGTCAGCAAAGGTTCTACGAAATATTATTTGTTTGCTTTTAGGATATTGTAATGCGTATAGCATAGAGTCTATTAATTGTCCATAACTTTTGCCTCCTCCTGCTGCTCCGCCAAACAATGTTTCAAATGCTGTTGAATTTATAAATTGTTCTTGCTTTTCTGTTATATCTATATCCATATTTATTTTTTCCTTATATTGATATTTACTTCAAATGGTTTGTCTTGTTCTATTTCTACTTTGTCTTTAAACATTCCAAAATATTTTCCTAATAGATCTAATGCTTTTGTTTTATCAGCCATTTTTATTTTTTTGGTATAGCCTATTTGTTTTCTATCTTGTCCATATCCGTCAAATTCCTCTGTTGTTTCTATTCCAGTTATTATTGCCGCTGTATCATCATCTATATCTTGAATGTTTTTTATTGCTCCAGTATTATTGTATAGTTTTCTTATATCTCCAAAAGCAATTCGTGCTAGTTGTTTTACAACATCTTTTTGTGTTATTTCTAGCTCATTACTTAAATTGCTTTTCTTTTCTTGTATATAGGAAATTATGTTAGCTTTTGTTAGCAATCTACTACTATTAGCTCTTGCTGTTTCATCTTTTTTACAATTAGGATATGCTTTTTTATATGCCCTTGTTGCATTAAAATCTATTAAGTATTCATCACAGAACCTTTTTTGTGCTTCTGTCATATTTATATCGCCTCCTATAAACACTATGTAATGATATACGTTCTGTACATATCACTACATACTATCTATATGGAGTAGGGTGGGCCCTCTCTATCTTCCAGTTATGGGGCTTGGGTGCGACTGTAGGAGTTGAACCTACTTCTTTAGCTTATGAAACTAACGAGATTGCCGTTTCTCTAAGTCGCAATATATATTAGAGTTCACTAGGAAAACTCTGTATATTTATAGCTGTAAGACAGTGAAAAGGAAGACTCTCATAAATGAGTTATCTTTTTATATCAACAATGCCTAGTATATGTTAATAACTTAATTATTCTTTTAATATCCAATCTTCTGCTAGAATATCCGCCTGACTTGCTAACCACCCTAATTGAACACCACTTGTTCCAACAAATGCTATTGCTTTGTTTCCGATTGCTTCGTGTTCTGCATTTATTGTTTCATTACTTGCATTTGTGTAACTTATATTTGTTGCTAATTCTATATATTGATTTTTTCCATTCCAACCTTTTCTTGCGACTCTTTTTCCTCTTTTTAAGTTTGATATTGCTTCTCCAAAAGTAAATGTTTGAATATTTAGTAAACTTTCATCAATACTATCGCAAATAATCCAATTATCAGCTACTATATTATCTAAATCAACAAATATATCTTCTGTTTCTAAAAATGGTATAATACTACCGTCTTTACAATGCATTGTTATTGTTTCGTTTTCTTTAACCCAGTAGCCTCTCCAATGTTCTCTTTTTATTTTATGTCCTTGCTTTAATGCTTCATATGCTTTTTTAAATTCCATATTGTTTTTCTCCTATTCTTGATTATAATCTTTGTTTTTATAAACACTACGTAAGATACACTATAGGGGACTAAAATTAAAGTTTGGGAGAACTTTATTAGTATATCCTACGCACTATTTATAAACACTTTATTTAGAAAAATATATACATTTACAACATATTTGGCTATTACTATAATCTGTGTATGTTTGTATATTGCATAATTTGCTTTCTTTATTACTGCATTGTGGACATATTTCTTCCACATAATTTTCTATTAGTTCTTTTATACTTTTCATCTCTTCTCCTAATTCATATATAGGGGAATTACTTCCCCATTTCCTGCTGAAGGCTTAATTTTGGCAACCTAACTATGCTGCACATTTTTATTGTATCACAAAAGTAGGTGCTGTGATTCCCTATTTTTTCCCTGTTTTTGGTTCAATATGGACTAGTTTTACTTATATGTTATTGTATTTTTAAATATTATGTATCCTGATTTTCTAATTCTTCTAATGCTCTCCTTATTGCTGCTACAACAAAAGCACTAAACGAACATTGCGTTCCTTTTATTGCTTTTTCTATTGCTTTTATGTATATAATTGGTATTCTTATTGTTTTAGATTCTGTCTTTGGCATAGTTGGTATTTTAAATTTCTCCATAATTCTCCTTTCAGATTTCTCCAAATTCTTTCGCTAGTAGATATATTGCCTTGTTAAATATGTTATAATATGTATTTTTATCTATGTTTTTTCTAAATTTGCATTCTTTCCAGTCTAGTTGTTCTTTAAAAATCAATTCAAATATTTCTTTTTCAAATGGCTTTAGTTGTTTTATTGTAATTTCTATATTTTGTATTCTCTCTTGCAAATAAATTATGGTCCTAGAACTTGTATTTTTGTCATAGACAGCTTTTTCTGCTCTATCTAATAATCTACATAGTCTTTTTTTGTTTTCCCAGTATTGTTTTAATTCACGTTCATAAAATTTTTTTGATTCTCTATTTATTTTTTCCATTTTTCCATAATCTCCTTTATGGTTTTATCCAATCCCACTTTTCCCAATTAAGCCAATTGGGTTCAGCATATTCTAGCAATTTAAAGTCTTTGTTTGAGTATTCAGTAGTACAAAATTCTGTCGCAATGAAACTTTCTCTTATAAAACTGTCTTTGCTTTTAGCTCTTGAATATCTTCCATATGATTTATGTACATTTTTTATTTTTGTTTCAAATATGCAACATACATCAAGAGTTACAATGCCAGTCAAGGAATGTAGCATTTCTTCTGGCTTATAATGAGCATAATTAAAGAAACAAAATCCTACTGAATTAGTTTTTTGATTGTTATCTTTGTTGTGATCAGTTTTATTCATTAATACTTGTCCAGTTGCATACTTTTCAAATTCTTTCAAACTCATAAATCTAAATAATTTCATTTTTCTTCTCCGTTTTTAGTATTTTCCTGTATCATTTCCAAAGTTATTTTCTGTCTTGCTTATCCATTCTTTCATAGCTTCAACTATATCCTGTCTATTAGCATTAGAGACGTACATCATTTCTCCGTCTTCTCTTTCCTCAAAATTAAAAGTCAGAACCACAAACCCATATCCGTTTGGCAATTCTTCTTTTACTTTTTGAGCTATCTTTTTCATTTTACTTTTTACAAATTCATTTAATATATTCATACTATTCCCTCTCTTTCAAAATATTGTTTTATGCAGTTTTTGCAAGGTGGTTTTTCATCGTCTGCTATATATTCACATTTTCTGTATGTGCAATCCGTTATTTCATACTCGCATAACTGATAATTGTAAAAAATATCTTCTAATTCACTTATTATCTTGTCTTTCTTTTCTAGCTCTAAATCTTTTTCTGCTAATTCTGCTTGTTGTTCTTGTATTAGATTTAATATCATTTTATTTCTCATTATTTTTAACTTTGTATATTCGTTAAATTTTTCAAATTCACTTATATCTTTATCGTTTTCAACTCTAAAGCTTTCTATTGCTTCCTCTTCTTCTTCTGGCATATTATTTCACCTCCTTAAAATTCAACATCAGCTATTCCTAGAAAATCTAGCATATCGCTATAGCAATTTTCGCATAACATACATAACGTTCTTGTTGTTTGTTCTTTTCTTACTGTTATAGTTCTTTTGTTTAATATAAATTTTCCACATTTTTCACATACTCTTTTTTCACTTCTTTGTACTTGTTTTAAAAATGTATTCAATTCTCTGTCTGACATTGTTCTTATGTCGTTTAAATTCATATTATTCCACCTCTTTCATCTTTTGATATGCTTCTCTTAAATCAACTTGTCCTATCCAGTTGCAGTCTTCTTTTGTTGCTGTATATTCTGCATATATTGCACATTCTTCTTTAAAATATAATCCTGTATCAAAAGTTTCTAATACGTAACCTATTTCGTCGTCTTTATCTAGCGCAAATCTGATTATAACGTCTTGTTCGGGGTTGTGTTGTTGTAAGTGTTCTATTAATTCTTTAACCTTCATTATTCTACCTCCTATAATTCTTTTAATACTTCTATTTTATCTTGTATTCTGTTTTCTAATATTCCACAATCTCTATAATGTTGTGCGTGTATTTTATTGTATTCTTTTTGTAATTCCTCTATCTTCTCTCTTATTTTGTCTTTGCTTACAGAGTTTTCTAGCTCTTGCAGTATTATTCTTATATTATCTTGTAGTTCTTTTAACTCCTCTTGAATCTATGTCAAGTTTTTGGACACAAAAGCGTGGAATTTTTACGCTGACATTTTTTCTATTTCATAAGGTATTTGATATCCTATCGCTGAATGTATCCTTTTTCTGTTATACCATCCTTCTATAA
>Ga0209694_1000147_pt1 | contig 133891 bp, 129 predicted proteins | sample GluameincwithD2O_FD_187499 | JGI IMG/M metagenome (GOLD analysis project Ga0209694, IMG submission 187499) | Mouse cecum microbial communities from Vienna, Austria - Glucosamine amended microcosms incubated with D2O (SPAdes) (version 2) | ecosystem: Host-associated > Mammals > Digestive system... | reverse complement strand
CAGTACCGGGCCGGGGTTGCGGAGATCGCGGCGCTGCTGGAGGAGTGGAACGGGAGGAACCTGGGCCGGATCGAGCTGGACGGCCAGGCCCAGGCGTTTGTGGAGCGCATGGCCGGCTGAGGATGGGGCGGGGCTGCTGCATTACCAACAGCCTCAAGATGCGTTCGGCCTATCCTTTAGCAGGCCGAGAGGACGGTAGACGGTGATGTACATGGTGGTGAAGCAGGTCAGCCCGCCCACCAGCTGGGAGACGGCCTCCGCCGCAAATACGCCTCCCGCTCCCATCCACATGGCCAGCAGAACCGTCAGCGGCGCGTTGACAACGGCCTTGCGCAGAAGGGAGAAAAATACCGCCTGCTTGGATTTGCCCAGCCCTACAAACACCCCCTGCGCGGCGATTTGCAGGGACATGAAGAGAAACAGGCTGAAATAGACCCGCAGGGCGGGCACGCCAGCCTGGATGACGGCGGGGTCGTCCTTAAAAATGCGGATCATCGGGCCGGGCAGGACCATGGCGGCCAGCCAAAACAGGCAGGAGTAGGCCATGGTCACCCCTACGCTGAACCGAATGGACTGCCGCACCCGGCTGTACAGCCTGGCGCCGTAATTGTACCCCGCCACCGGCTGGGAGCCGTTGGTCAGCCCCTGCACCGGCATGGCGAACACCTCCCGGATGGAGTTGATGATGGTCATCACGCCCACGTAGAGGTCGCCCCCGTAGTATTGAAGCGTGGCGTTGCAGACCACCTGCACGAGGCTGTTGGTCAGGTTTACAAAGAAGCCGGACAGGCCCAGGGAGATGATCCGCGCCGTACGTCCCCTGTCCAGCCGGATATTTTCCCGCCGCAGGCGCAGGATGGCCCGTTTTCCCGTGAGGAACAGCAGCACCCACGCCGCCGAAAGCGCCTGGGAGAATACCGTGGCCAGCGCCGCCCCCCGCACGCCCATGTGAAGGACGAAAATCAGCACCGGGTCCAGCGCGATGTTCACCGCAGCCCCCAGCAGCACGGTCATCATCCCCGTCCGCCCGAAGCCCTGGGCGTTGATGAAGGGATTCATGCCCAGGCTCACCATGACGAACAGGGTGCCGCACAGGTAGATGCTCATGTAGCCGTCGGCGTAGGGAAAGGTATCCGGGCTGGCCCCGAACAGGTAGAGGATGGGCTCCTTCAGCGCCAGAAAAAAGGCGGTGGAGGCCGCCCCCAAGAGGAGCAGCAGCGCAAAGGCATTGCCCATGACCCGCTCCGCCTCCCGGTCGTCCCCCCGGCCCCGGCTGATGGAGCACAGCGGCGCGCCGCCGGTGCCGCACAGGTTGGCAAAGCCCATGAGAATGGATACGATGGGCATGGTAATTCCCAGCCCTGTGAGGGCCAGGCTGTCGCTCTCCGGCAGATGGCCCAGGTAGATGCGGTCCACCACGCTGTACAGCACGTTCACCAGTTGGGCGGCTGTCATGGGCAGGGCAAGGCCCATGATGTTGCGGGGGATGCTCCTCCGGGAGAAGTCGTTTTGCGGTGCGGTCAAGCTGGAATCCCCTCCTGTGTGATGTGAAGCGTTATCCCTATCATATCACAGCGGGGAGGACACGTCTATGTAAAAACGGCACGCCGCCCATTGGGCGGCGCGCCGTTTTGCCCGCCCCGGCAGCGCCGGGGCAGGGGCTCAAATGCGATGGAAGCTGATGTAACCGTAGTGGGGCTGGGCGTAGTCGGCCAGCCCGAAGGAGTACCCCATGGCCGCCATGCTCCTGGCCTGGGAGGCCATGGAGCCGGAGCCGCTCCGGGCGGGGTCCACGGCCAGATAGCCGCCGTTGGCGTCCCGTCCCACCACAACGATCCAGTGGTGGCGGCTGGCGGCGGAGTGGACGGCGGCCACAATGGGCAGGCCCTGGGACAAAGCGGCGTCCACGGCCCGCTCCAGCTCGCCCAGGCTGCCCACATAGCTGTCCGTCTTATAGACGACCCGGTAGCTGTTTCCGTCGGAGCCGGCGTATACGTTGCCGTCAAGGTTCCGGCACAGCACGCCGCTGTAAATCATGCTGGCGGTGGAGTGGCGGTTGGAGCCCAAAACCACGTTGACGGCCATGGCCGCCGCCGTGGCCTTGCAGGTGTTTTTGTTCTGCCGGATGAAGGACACCCGGCCCAGGTTGGCGGCGGTGAGCCCGGCGTATAGGGAGGGGGCGGTGGAAGCGCCCGGCCTGGCCAGACGGCCCTGCTTCAGCAGTTCCAGCAGGCGGGTGTTCTGGGCGGCCGAGCCGGAGTAGCCGGTGATGCCGTTGGCGGCGGCGATTTTGGAGCGGTTGGAGTAGGAGGAGTCGACGCCAAGCGCGTTCAGTGCGGTCACAATGGAGGGGGAAGCGCCGGTGTAGGCGGGGAAATAGGGATTTTCCTGGCCGGACGCCTCCGGGGCGGGGTCGATGAGAATGCCCTGCCGCAGCAGCTCCAGCATCCGGGTATTTTGGGCGGCGTCGCCGCGGTAGCCGGTGATGCCGTTGGCGGCGGCGATCTTAGAGCGGTTGGAGTAAGAGGAATTGATGCCCAGGGCGTCCAGCGCCGCGACGATGGAGCCGCCCCCGCCGGTGTACCGCGGGAAATAGGAGGCCGCCCCGGCGGTAGCGGTGAGGGTAGTCAGCGTCAGGCACAGCGCCGCAGCCAGGGCGGCAAATCGTCTTGTCATGGTGGATACCTTCCTTTCTGTGGACAATATGGATGGAATGTGCAGGGGCGGACCGCCTGAGGGTATGCCCCTGATTTATAAATTCGTCCACAAAAAGCCCGGCTTTACCCTTTTTAGAAAACTTTCCTCATGTAAATTTTGGCATGGCCGCGTCTGGGGCTATGCCGGGGGCCCGTCCTCCACGCGGGAGCGGCTCATGATATAGAACTCCTCCTGGCTGGGCCGGTATTCCCGCGCCATGGGCTCCAGGGTGTCGTCGTAGCGCCTGGCCTCCTCCGGGTCGACGTTCATCACCGGGCTTTCCCGGTACACCCATTTCCGGCCGTCCAGCGCCCCCTCCCGGAGCTCCTTGGCCATCATGGCCGCAGGGAATCTGCCGCCCTCCAGGCACACGTTAAATTTTTGGCAGCTTTTGAAGCCCAGGCCCACATAGTTGGCGGGACTGCCGAAGATGACGATCACATCCCAGCCCAGCTCCGCTGCCCGCCGGAAGGAGTGGCTGAGCAGCTGCCCGCCGTAGCCCTTGCGCTGGCGCCCGGGCTCAATGGACACCGGGCCGAAGGTGAGGACGTTCTTAACCGCCCCGTCCCCGCCGGTGAGGGTGGCTTTGGTGTACATCACGCTGCCGATGATTTGCCCGTCCAGCTCGGCCACGAAATCAAGCTCCGGGATGAAGTCCCGGTGATCCCGCATGACGCGGACCAGGTAATGCTCGGTGCAGCCGGGGGCGTAGATGTTGTAAAAGGCCCGCCGGGTAATGTCCTCCACCGTCTGGCGGTCCGCCTGGGTCTCATTTCTGATGTGAAGCATAAAATACCCCTTTCAATTGGAAAACGCGCCGCTTAGCTGCCCTGGGAGCACTTGGCGGCGTCAATGGACAGTACGATCATCAGGCACAGCAGGGCGTCCTCCCCGCGGGGTATGTCCATGCTGTAGGTGTCCGTCCAGTTCCAAAGCTCCTTGGACAGGGACATCACCATGCGCGGGCCGTCCATCACCGTGTAATCCCATTCCCAGAAATCCCCCTCCACCGTCCAGCCATTGCAGTCCAGGGTGAACCTGGGGCGGAAAAGGGTGAACTCCTTTTCCAGCGTGCCCACCTGCCGTCCGCCTGCGTACAGCTCAAATCTGGGCAGCCAGGTGAGCACCTGCTCCTGCACGGTGCCCAGGTGATTGCCGCAGGCGTCGTAAATCTGGAGGCGGTGTCCCCAGCTCAGCTCGCCCTTCACCACAAAGACGGTATTGCCGTCCTCATCATAGATATCATAGCTGTCAAGCCAGGAGAAAAAACGCTGTTTAAACAGTAAGCGCATAAAAACGCCCTCCCTTCCAGGGGTATTATACCAGATGACTGCCATGCCTGCACAGCCCCGGTTTTATTTTTAGAAGCTGTACCAATGGCCTCAGCACCCAGCTTTGCGGCCAAAATTGCCGCCGGGTAAAAAACGGGTCTCCGGGAGCATCCCGGAGACCCGTTTTGCCTGTCATACCCCGGAATAGGCGGCAAAGCCTGCGTCGATGGGCAGCACCACGCCGGTGATGGCGGAAGCGGCCCTGTCGTCGCACAGGAAGAACACGCCGCCCAGCAGCTCCTCGCTCTCCACATAGCGGCCCATGGGCGTGCCGTTGAGGATCTTGGCGGAGCGGGCGGTGGGGGTGCCGTCCTCGTTGAACAGCAGCTTGCGGTTCTGGTTGGACACCAGGAAGCCCGGGGCGATGGCGTTGCAGCGGATGCCGGTGCCCGCGAAGTGGGTGGCCAGCCACTGGGTAAAGTTGGACACCGCCGCCTTGGCCCCCGAGTAGGCCGGGATTTTGGTCAGCGGGATATAGGCGTTCATGGAGCTGATGTTCAGGATGCAGCCGTGCTTGCGCTCCACCATATCCTTGGCGAAGGCCTGGGTGGGCAGCAGCGTGCCCTGGAAGTTCAGCTTGAACACAAAGTCCACGCCGCCCGCGTCCAGCTCGAAGAAGCCCTTCTGGCCCTCCTGCTGCTCGTGCTGGTACTCATTGTCCGTGGTGGCCCGGGGGTTGTTGCCCCCCGCGCCGTTCACCAGGATGTCGCAGGGGCCCAGGTCGGCCAGCACCTTCTGGTGGACGGCCTCCAGCGCCTCTGGCTCCAGCACGTTGGCCTGGTAGCCCTCGCAGACAAAGCCCTCCGCTTTGCACTCATCGGCCAGGGCCTTCACCGCCTCCTCGTTCAGGTCCAGGGCGGCCACCTTGGCCCCCGCCTGGGCAAACGCCCGGGCCATGGTGCCGCACAGCACGCCGCCCGCGCCGGTGACTACCACCACCTTGCCGGAAAAGTCAACATTCAAAGGCAGATTAAGCATATTTTTTCCTCCTCGTTTCATTGCCGCGCTGGGGTATGGGCCCTGCGCTCACGCTTCTGTTTTTACCGTCTCGTCAGTGATAGAGGTCATTGCCTGCTCCAGGCTCATGCCGCCGGCCACGGCCTCCCTCCGGGCGGCGTTTACCGCCTGGATGGTCTTCATCTTCTCCCCCGTCAGGGTGTAGCCCTTCATGGCCAGCAGGGTGGCCGCCCAGGCCAGCATGGGGATCACGCAGAACATGACGATCACCGCCGCCTTGATGCCGCCGGAGTAGGGGGTGCTGTCGGTGGGCAGGTCGCTGAGCCCCGCGCAGGCCAGGAAAATGAACGCCACCAGGGTCTGGGCCAGGGAGGACACCAGCTTGTCCACCAGGGAGAACAGGGTGCTCATGATGCCGGGGATATATTTGCCCGAGCGGTAGGTCTCATAGTCGGAGCAGTCGGCCACCATAGGGATGGGCATATCGGCGGTGGCGTAGTAGGCCCCGTAGCCGACGCCGAAGAATACGATGAACAGAATGGTATACAGGTTGACGGCCCCCCCGCCCTGGAAGGGGAAGACCAGCATCCGGGCCGGATTTCCGTGGTCGCTGAGCAGCAGCAGGGCCAGCACGCCCGCATAGCAGACCAGGGCCACGGAGACGTAGCGGATCAGGGAGGCCCGCTGGCCCAGCTTCTGGGAGGTGCGCATGCTCAGCAGGAAGAAGGGCACCGCGCACACGTAGCCCAGCACCATCATGGGCAGGTACAGGGAGTTGTAATTGCCCATCAGGATGCCGTACAGGGCCAGTAGGACAGTGGTGTTGGTGGCGATGGCCAGGGCCAGCTTACACCCCGCGCCCGCCACCATCAGGCGCTGCATGGGCTTGTTGTTTTTGATGATTTCCGCGTACTCGCTCATCTTCACCTTCTCCTGCTTGCCGCCGCCGATGCCGTAGTACTTGGGGTTGTCCTTCTCGGCGATGCCGATGATGGCCAGGATGGTGAGCAGCACGGAGATAGCGATGCCGATGGGGGTGATGATGCGGAACACCGCAGGATCGGAGTAGCCGGAGACGATGACATTGCCCGCCGCGTCCTTCACGTCGTACATCCCCTTGATGAGTGGGATCATGAACTGCATCACGCCCATGCCCAGCAGGGAGCCCACCGTGTTGAAGATGGTGAACATGGGCCGCTGGTTGGGGTCGTTGGTGAGCACCGTCTGCCCGGCGCGCGTGCAGGAGGTCTGGAAGGTATAGCCGATGACCCACACGAAATAGACCACCACGAAGGCCGCATAGCGCGCCCACATCACGGTCTCGGGGATCAGCGGGGTGAGCACGTACAGGCAGACCACGCTCACCGCCATGACGGCGCTGCCCAGGATCATAAAGGGCCGGAACTTGCCGATTCTGGTGTTGGTGCGGTCCATCATGGCCCCGATGATGGGGTCGGTGACGGCGTCGGCCGCCCGCATCACCGTCACCATGATGGAGGCGAACATGCCCAGCTTCAGAATGCTGGAGCCAAACTGGGCCACGTAGGACAAAATCAGGACGAAGTACACGTTGGTGGCGCCGTTGTTCAGTGGGAACAGAACCAGCTGATAGGGCTTGGCCCGGTTCAAGGCGGCGCCGGGGTCTTGGCTCATGGACGTTCCTCCTTGTCTTGTTATTTTGTTGTCACGCTCGCGTTGGGCGCATGGCCGGGCCGCTTTCCCTCCGACTCGAACAAAACCCGCCGCTCTCCGGCGGCTGGGCTTTTGTTCTCGCTTGGGTCCAAGCGCCCCTATGCGCCTACGCTCGCGCTTCTTTGTTGTCACGCTCGCGCTGGGCTGGCTTGACGGCCCGGCTTCCCTCCGTCTCGGCCTGGTCTCCGGGCCGCTGTGCGGCCCTGCGCTCGGCCTCGCTCCGATCCATCCGGGCCTGCCAGCCTGCGCTCGCGCTTCTTTTCTACACCCAATTCGCGCTGTTGGAGCTCTTGCCCTGGAGCTGGTAGGCCGGGTTGGGGGTGTCCACCCGCCGGATCAGGCAGCGGTCGGTAAAGCGGCCCGCCTCCGCCTCCAGCTCCACCGTCCCCTCCAGCGGCACCTGGAACTCAAACACCTTGTCCCCGGTCTTCTCCTCCACCAGCTCCCCGTTGGCGTACAGCGCCACCCGTTCCTGGTTGGAGTACACCTTCACCGTGGTGACCTCCTCTGCCCGGTCCACGTACCGGCTGCCGCAGATGTGCACAAAGGGCTCCTCGCTCCACCACGCCTTGTAGAGGTAGAAGCTGTCTTTCTTTGTCCGGCGGTCAAAGCTCACCAGCCCCTTGTGGTTCATCCCCGGCTCGCCCCCCTGGTCCCGGGCGTCGGCGGCGAAGTCGAACATGTTCCACACATGGGTGGCCCACAGGTAGGGGTGCCTGTCGAAGCACCCCAGCATGTACTCGTGGTACACACACTGGTACTCCTCCGTGTGATCCCCCCGCCGGGGCTTGGAGGAGTGGAGGTTGGGCATGGCCTCGCAGCCGTATTCCGAGTAGCCCAGCGGGCGCTTGGGATAGAGCAGGTGGAAGAGGCCCATCCACAGGTCGTTGAGAAACAGCCCCGGCACATACCAGCCCAGGTACAAATTCCAGCTCACCACGTCGGTGATGTGGGCGGAGCGGTTGAAGGGCCCGCACATGGCGTAGCAGGCCAGGGTGGTCAGCCGGGTGGGGTCCATCTGGTGGTAGAGGTCGTTGAGCGCCCGGTGGTTGTCCAGCATGTCCGCCTTGTCCTTCGTGGATATGGTGATCTCGTTGGACACCCCCCACACCACGATGGAGGGGTGGTTGTAGTTCTGCGTCACCAGCTCCTTCGCCTGAGAAATCGTGTTCTCCCGGCCGTTGGGCATATGCTCGGAGATATACGGGATTTCCGCCCACACCACCATGCCGTATCGGTCGCACAGATCGTAGAAGTACTGGTCGTGCTGGTAGTGGGCCAGCCGGATGGTGTTGGCCCCCATCTCCCGGATCAGGGCCATGTCCCGCTCATGGTGTTCACGGGTCAGGGCGCTGCCGGTGCCCTTCCAGTCCTGGTGGCGGCTGACGCCGTGGAGGGGATAGCTGTGCCCGTTGAGGAAGAACCCCTTCTCCGGGTCTATGTGGAAGGTGCGCACGCCAAACCGGGCGGATACCCGGTCTACCTCCATCCCGTCCACCACCAGCGTCACCTCGCAGGTGTAGAGGTAGGGGTCCTTCACCCCATCCCACAGCCGCACGTTAGCCACAGCCAGGGTAATGTCCGTTCCTGTGCCGACGGCCACCGTTTTGCCGGCGGCGTCGGTCAGCTTTACCCGCACCTGGGCCCCTGCTGTCCGGTGGAAGGTCTCCACCCGAACACGGCCGTCCCGGCCGTCCACGCCGGAGGTGATCTTCAGCCCCTCGCCGCCGCAGTAGTCCAGCTCAAAGTGGTCCTTGTGGACGATAAGCAGCAGTACATCCCGGTAGATGCCGCCATAGAAGGTGAAGTCCGCCTTCTGGGGATACACCCGGTCGTTCCGGCTGTTATCCACGTGGACGGTGAGGCGGTTTTCCTCCGCGAGAAAATCCGTCACGTCCCAGCGGAAGGTGGAGTAGCCCCCGTCGTGGCTGCCCACCTCCGAGCCGTTGAGCGCCACCCGGGCGGAGGCGTTCACCCCCCGGAATTCCAGGTATACCCGCTGGTCCGCCCCGAATTCCGGCTTGGGGAAGGTCTTTTCATAGACGCAGCTTCCCCGCCAGTAGTCGTTCCCCCCGTCCTGGCCGTCGATGGCGTTCCACGTATGGGGAATGTCCACCGGGCACGGCCCGCCCGCCGGGCCTGTGAACGTCCAGCCCGCGTTCAAATTGATTGTGGTCCTCAAGCTCATCCTCCCGCACTTCCGCCTGCGGCGGCAGGGAGTCAAAGGATTCTCTGCCGCCGTGAATATGGAATGCCAACGTCAGTCCAGCCGGTTTTGGGCAAGGCGCCGCCGACTCTGACACAGGCATATGATCCTTTCTATCCTAACACCGGCCCTGCCGCCCTGTCAATGGCATTGAGGCGCTTTGCGGCGGTTCCGGCCGGAGGGGCGGGCGGGCCATTAGCCGTTTCGTCTGGCATGTTCAAGCGGGCCGGCCGCCTTGCGACAGATACTCCTGGGCAAAGTGGACGGCAAAAGCGCCGTCGGCCGCGGCGGTCACAATCTGCCGCAGGGCTTTGGTGCGCACGTCGCCCACGGCGAACACGCCGGGAATGTCCGTCCTGGTGGACTCGTCCGCCAGGATATAGCCCGCCGGGTCCAGCCGGAGCTGCCCCTGCGCCAGCTGGGACGCGGGCTTTCTGCCGATGCTGACAAATACGCCGTCGCAGTCCGCCGTGCGTACGGCCCCGGTTTTGACATCCCGCAGCCGCACGCCCCGCAGGCCCTCCCCCCGGAGCAGCTCCGTCACCTGGCAGTTCCAGCAGAACTGCACATTATCCGCCTCCATCAGGGGGGCGCGGTAGACCTGTTCCGCCCGAAGGGTGTCCCGCCGGTGGATGAGAATCACCCGGCGGCATATTCGGGACAGGAGCAGGGCGTCCTCCGCCGCGCTGTTGCCGCCCCCCACCACCGCCGCCGTTTTGCCCCGGTAGAACATCCCGTCGCAGGCGGCGCAGTAGTGCACGCCCTGCCCCGTCAGCTCCTGCTCCCCGGCGATCCCCAGCTCCCGGGGAACGGCCCCGGTGGCCAGCACGACAGTCCTGCCCAGCAGCGTCCCCTCCCCGGTGTCCACCCGCTTGACGGCCCCGGACAGGGCGAGGGCCCGCACCTGCGCCATCCGGGTTTTGACGCCGAAGCGCCGGGCGCCCCGGCGCATGCGCTCCCCCAGCTCACAGCCGTCAATCCCCTCGTCGAAGCCGGGGTAGTTGTCCACCCGATCGGTGAGGGCCAGCTGCCCCCCTGGGGCCAGCTGCTCCAGCACCACGGCGTCCAGCCCCGCCCTGGCGGCGTAGAGCGCCGCAGTGTAGCCGCCGGGCCCGCCGCCCACGATAATCATGTCATAAATATGCTGGGATGGGGCGGCTTCTTTTGCGTGGGGCGGTTCAAATCCGCCTGAATTTGTCATGGACTGCGCCTCCTTTTTTGTGGCTGCGCTCAGTATATCCCATTTCCCTGACAAATCGCCTTGCCGGGCAAAAAAATCCCCCGCCGCTGGGCGCATCGCTAAGGCTCAGGCAGCGCCTGGCCGCCGGGGGAGGGGCATTGCCTGCGCACACTTGACGGCGGGCCCAAATTGTGTCAAACTAGTATGACAAGGAGGGATTTCCATGCACAACGAGCTGACCAAAAAGGATATTGAACTCATGCGCCAGGAGCTGGAGTACCGCCGGGGGGTGCTGCGCCCCAAGCTCATCGAGGACGTGAAGACCGCCCGGGCCTTTGGGGACCTGAGCGAAAATTTTGAGTACAAGGCCGCCAAGCGGGATAAAAACCGCAATGACAGCCGGTGCCGCTACCTGGAGAACATGATCAAGACGGCTGTGATCATCTCCGAGGGCTCCAAGGACGGCGTGGTGGGGCTGTACGATAAGGTGACCTTTTACGTGGAGGAGGACGACGAGGAGGTCACCTGCCAGATCGTCACCACCATGCGGCAGAACGCGCTGAAAAACCGGGTCAGCAAGGAGTCCCCGGTGGGCAGGGCGGTGCTGGGCCGCCGGGTGGGGGACCGGGTGACGGTGGAGGTCAATGAGCGCTACAGCTATGACATTGTGATCCGGGCCATTGAGCCCGGCGAGGACAACGGAGAGGCCCCGCTGGTGGGCTTCTGATCCGGCCCGCGGCCGGACATGCCGGCGAAGAAAGAGAGGAGTGCCCATGACCCGTTTGACCGCCCGCCGCCGCAATGGCGCTTTGCTGCCCGCCTCCGCCCTGTTTGGCCTGGCGCTGATTTTGTTTGGGCTGTGCCAGGGGCCGCCGGAGTGTATTTTGTCCGGGCTGCGCACCATTATCACCATGGAGGACGTGCTGATCACCGATTACATCGCCGTGGCGGGGATAGGGGCGGCCTTTGTCAACGCGGGGATGGTGACGCTTATCAGCGCGGCCATCCTCTGGCTGCTGGACGATACGCCCAACGGGGCCACCATGGTTACCATCGGCCTGATGTCCGGCTTTGCCCTGTTCGGCAAGAACATCGCCAACATCTGGCCCATTCTGGGGGGCACGGCCCTGTACGCCCTGGTGCAGGGGGAAGGGCTGTCCCGCCACGTGAACGTGGCGCTGCGCACCACCGCGCTGTCCCCTGTGGTGAGCTTTCTGGCGGTGCGGTTCCACCCCTGGCTGGGGGTGGCGGCGGGGCTGCTCATCGGCTTTGTGACGCCCCCTGTGGCGGAGCACGCCCACCGGGTCCAGAACGGCATGAACCTGTACAGCCTGGGCTTCTCCTGCGGGTTGGTGGCGATGATGATGGTGCCCGCCTTCAAGGCGTTCGGGCTGGCGCCCGCCGCGGCCCACTACTGGTCCGCAGGCAATAACCTGCCGCTGGGGGCGGCGCTGGCGGCGGTGTGCGCGGCGTTCATCCTGGCGGGGCTGAGCCGCGGGCCGGGGGAAGCGCTGAAAGGATACTGGAGGCTGCTGCACACATCTGGCCGGGCGCCCAGCGACTATGTGCGCACGTTCAGTCCCGGCCCGGTTCTGGTGAACATGGGGGTGAACGGCCTGATCGGTACGGGCTACATCGTGTTTACCGGCGGCGACCTCAACGGGGCCACCATTGGGGCGATCTTTACCATCATCGGCTTTTCCGGCTACGGCAAGCACGCCTTCAACATGGTTCCCGTCATGGCGGGGGTGCTGGCGGGCAGCCTGCTCAACCACGTGGAGCTGAACAACAGCGGCTTGCAGCTGGCGGGCCTGTTCGGAACCACCCTGGCCCCCTTCGCGGGGGTGTTCGGCTGGCCCTTTGGGATGCTGGCGGGGCTGATCCACTCCTCGGTGGTGCTCCAGGCGGGGCTCCCGCTGGAGGGGATGAACCTGTATAACAACGGCTTTTCCGGGGGGCTGGTGGCCATCGTGCTCTACCCCATTCTCACCGCGCTGGTGAAGCACCGCCGTCCGGTGCTCATGGAGGAGGACCTGTTCGCCGTTTTTGACCAGGACGAGCCCCAGCCGCCGGAGCAGCTGCCCGGCCGGGAGGAGGACGCGCCGTAGACAAGACAGCGGCCCCGCGCCTTTTTGGCGCGGGGCCGCTGTGCCGCAAAGGCGGGGCAGGGGGTCACTCCACCGTTTTCAGGCTTTCCACCATGTCCACCTTTTTCAGCTTGTAGTGGGCGGCGATATTCACCGCGATGGAGAATACCACCGTCAGCACCGCCGCCAGGCAGTAGGCGTAGAGGGGGGCCGTACGGCCGAACATGACCAGATCCACCTCCACCGTCAGCACCGTCCACGAGTGGAGGAACCGGCCCATCCCCAGCCCCAGCACGATGCCGAACAGGGTGAGGAACAGGTTTTCCCGGTAGACGTAGGCGGTGACCTCCCGGTCAAAGAAGCCCAGCACCTTCAGGGTGGCCAGCTCCCGCACCCGCTCGGTGATGTTGATGTTGGTGAGGTTGTAGAGCACCACGAAGGCCAGGGCCGCCGCCGCGGTGATGATGATGACCACGGCGTAGTCGATGGCCTCCATGCTGTCGGTGAAGTTGTCCCGCAGTGTGGCGATGTAGGAGTAGGAATCCACCCCGTCCATGGCCATCAGGTCGGCGGACACGGTATCCGACTCCGCCTCCCCCGCGCCGTCGGCGTAGCGCAGGAGCATGGCGTTATGCTCCGAGGGCTCCCCGAAAAGAGCCTGGTAGCACTCCGCGGACAGGTAGATATAGTGGTAGGCATAGTTTTCCGCGATGTCCGCCACCCGGGCCTCCACCCGCCTGCCGTCGTAGTCCAGGGTTATGGCGTCCCCCACGGATACCTCCAGCAGCTCGGACAGTTTTTCGGTGACCACCACCCCGTCGCCGGACAGGCGCACCGGCTCGTCGTCGGTGCGGTGGCCCAGCTGGATGAACTCCATGAACCGCTCCTGGTCGTCCACCACGAACAGATACGCATCGTGGGCGGGGCCGTTGGTGGATGCCTCCAGCAGGGTCTGGCTGGTGAGGAGGTGGTCCTCCACCCAGGGGCTGCCGGACAGGTAGCCGTCAACCGTTTCCAGATTGTCCGCCCCGGCCTTTTTGTCCAGGCCCAGGATGGCGTCATAGAGGAACACGTGGTAGAACTGCTGGTTCAAAATGGAGAAGATGGACTCGTGCAGCCCAAAGCCGGTGACGATAAGGGCGGTGCAGCCGCCGATGCCGATCACCGTCATCCAGAACCGGCGCTGGTAGCGGAACAGGTTGCGCATGGTCACCTTCCAGGTGAAGGTGAGCCGCCGCCAGACCGGGCGGATGTACTCCAAAAACACCCGCTTGCCCGCCTTGGGGGCCCGGGGGCGCATCAGGCTGGCGGGGGTGGACATCAGGGTGGACAGGCAGGCCCACAGCGCCGCCCCGGTGGTGCAGGCCACCGCCGCCAGCACCGCGCCGAAGTACAGCCCGAGCTGGGGCTTGAATTCCAGGGTGGGGATGGCGTACATGATGTTGAAGGCGTTGGCGATGACCAGGGGTATGAGGGTGCAGCCCAGGGCAAGGCCGAGAATGCCCCCCGCCAGGCTGGCGGAAAAGGCGTAGCCGATGTACTTTTTGGAGATGGACAGCCTGGAGAAGCCCATGGCCTTGAGCGCGCCGATCTGGGTGCGCTGCTCCTCCACCATCCTGGTCATGGTGGTCAGGCAGGCCAGCGCCGCCACCAGGAAGAAAATCACCGGGAATAAGTTGGCCAGGTTGCTCACCCGGTCGGAGTCCTGGGAGTAGCCCACGATGCCCGCGTTGGTGAAGCGGCTGAGGACGTACCACTTGCATTCCTCCACGTCGTCCAGCTCGGCCTGGGCGTCGTCCAGCTTCTGCTGGGCGTCGGCGATCTCCTCGTCCGCCTCCTTTTTGCCGTCCTCGTACTCCTGGAGGCCGTCGGCGTACTCCTTTTCGCCGTCGTTGAGCTGGGCCAGGGCGTCGTCCAGCTCCTGGCGGCCCTCCGCCCGGGCGTCGCGAAGCTCCCGCACGCCCCTGTTATACGCGTCCCAGCCGTCCTGGATATCGGTTTGCGCCTGCTCCAGCTGGGCCAGGGCGCCGTCCAGCTCCTTTTTCGAGCTGTCGATCTGGGCCTGGGCTGCGTCCAGCTCTTTTTTTGCCGCGTCCAGCTCGGCCTTTACGGGGGCAAGCTGGGCATAGCCCGCGTCGATCTGGGCCTGGGCTGCGTCCAGCTGGGCCTTTTGGGCCGCCATCTGGGACACCGCCATGTCGTACTGGGGAGTGCCCTCATAGGGCTTGAGGGCGGCGTGGTACTGTTCCCAGCTCTTGTCCAGCTGGGCCTTTTGCTCGTCCAGGGGGGCGGCGGCCTGCTCGTATTGGGCCAGCCCGTCCTGGTAGCCGCTGAGGCCGTCCTGGTATTGGGCCAGCCCGTCCTGGTACTTGGCCAGCCCTTCGTCATACGCCGTCCGGGCATCGGCCAGGTCGGCCTCGCCCTGCCGCAGCTCGGCCAGGGCGTCGTCCAGCTTCCGCTGGGCGTCGGCGGTCTCCCGCGCCAGGGTGTCCTCCCCGTCGTGGTACTCCGCCCAGCCGTCGTCCAGCTCCCTTCGGCCGTCCTGGAGCTCCTGCCAGGCGTCGGCCAGCTCCTTTTCCGCGTCCGCCCTGGCGTCCTCAAATTCATTCCGGGCGTCGTCCAGCTCGGCCTGGGCGTCCCCGATGAGCTGGTCATACCGGGCCTGGGCCCGCTCCTGGGCCAGGGGGTCCAGGCTGTCCACCAGCCGGTCGAGCCGGTCCTCGTACTCGTCCCCGTAGGTGTCCAGGCCGGCCAGCCCCTCTCCGGTGAAGTAGGCGCTGGTGTAGTGCTCAAAGGTGAAGTTCTCCCCCGGTATGTAAACAAAGGCGTCCACCGAGCCGCTGCCCAGGGAGGAGGCCCCCCGGTCCAGGGACACATACAGGGGGGAATCCACCACCCCCGTGATGGTATAGACGGTGTTGGCCAGATCCCCTTGGCTGTCCTCCTCCAGGGTGAGCTCCAGCTTGTCCCCTACCTGAAGGCCCAGCTTCACCAGCAGCAGGCGCTCGGTGACGCACTCGTCCGCCGACTGGGGCAGGCGGCCCTCCTTCACCTCCAGCAGGTTGAGCCGCTGCGGCAGGGAGCGCACGCTGACGATGCGGTCCACGGCCACCGCGTCCAGGTCCCGGCAGCCCTCCACCGTCTGAACGCCCTGCGCCCCGGCCAGGGCCTCCAGATCCCCGTCGGTCAGCCCCAGGGTGGACAGGACGTAGCCGTCCATCAGATGGGTGCGGTCGTAGTAGTTGTCGGCGGTGTACTGCATGTCCGGCGCGGTGGTGCGCAGGCCGGACAGGAAGGCCACCGCCAGCGCCGACAGCACCAGAATGGACAAAAAGCGGTTCATGGTGCCCCGGATCTCCCGGATGGCGTCGGTGCTCAGGTGGTTTTTGTGGGTTACCATTCGATCTCCTCCACGGGGGTGGGGTGGGCGTTGCGCTCCACCGCCGCAACCCGGCCGCTTTTGATGTGGATCACCTTGTCGGCCATGGGGGTGAGGGCGGTGTTATGAGTGATGACGATGACGGTCATCCCCTCCTGGCGGCAGGTGTCCTGAAGCAGCTTCAAAATGGCCTTGCCCGTCACATAGTCCAGCGCGCCGGTGGGCTCGTCGCACAGCAGCAGCTTGGGGTTTTTGGCCAGGGCCCGGGCGATGGCCACCCGCTGCTGCTCGCCGCCGGACAGCTGGGCGGGGAAGTTGTCCAGCCGGTCCCCCAGCCCCACGTGGACCAGCACATCGCGGGCGTCCAAGGGCTCCCGGCAGATCTGGGCGGCCAGCTCCACATTTTCCAGGGCGGTGAGGTTCTGCACCAGGTTGTAAAACTGGAACACGAAGCCGATGTCGTGCCGCCGGTAGGCGGTGAGCTGCTTGGGGTTGTAATCGCTGACCCGTGCGCCGTCCACGGTGATGGTGCCGCCGGAGCAGGCGTCCATGCCGCCCAGCATGTTGAGCACGGTGGTCTTGCCCGCGCCGGAGGGGCCCACGATGATGGTGAACTCCCCCTTGTCCACGGTGAAGTCCACCCCGTCCACCGCCTTGATGGTGACCTCCCCCATCTGGTACTCTTTTTTCACGTTTTCAAAGGATATGTAGCTCATAGGCTCCTCCATCCCGCCCCGGGAGGGTCCGCCGGGGCGCTGTCACATGTCTTGCCTCATATCTTATACTCTTTTCCCGCACAGCGCAACCTCTCACGGAGAGAATTCAAGGTTTATTCAAAAGATTCGGGGTTTCCCCGCCAAAATGTGGAGTGGACGGCCGGATCTGGAATGTTGTGGTTGACTAACCCGCCGCCGGGGAGGTACAATACGCCCACTGATAAGGGAGTAGTCGGCGGAGCCCTCACAGGGGTTGCGCAGCACAGTCAACATACTGGCAGCAATGCTGTCTGGCTGTGGCATACCCCAGGCGGGGCCCTTGCGGATGCCCGGGAAACGGGCAAACGGGGCCGCGCAAAGCCGCCTTTTGGCTTTGTGGGGGAGGAGGAGCAGGGAAATGGAGCGCGGGATGCCCGTTAGGGCGTGCCAAGCGGAATGGACCTTGCTCCGACGAGGCGATGAGACTTATCCGCGTATGCGGGTATGGTCTCTTTTTTCATGTTCCCGCATACCCTCCAAGAATGAGAAGGGATGATTATTATGGGATTTGCCGAGATGTTCATTTTGGCGGTGGGATTGTCGATGGACGCCTTTGCCGTGTCCATCTGCAAGGGGCTGTCTATCCGGGCGCTGATGCCCCGCCACGCCGTAATTGTGGGGGTGTGGTTCGGGGCGTTTCAGGCGCTGATGCCCTTGGCGGGGTGGCTGCTGGGGGCGGCCTTCGCGGACATGATCGCTGCGGTGGACCACTGGATCGCCTTTGTGCTGCTGGCCATCATCGGGGGCAATATGATCCGGGAGGCGGTGGGCCAGGACGAGGAGGACTGCGACCCCTCCCTGGCCCCCCTGGCCATGCTGGTGCTGGCGGTGGCCACCTCCATCGACGCGCTGGCGGTGGGGGTCACGTTCGCCTTTTTGCGGGTGGACATTGTGCCCGCCGTGGCCCTCATCGGGACGTGCACCTTTTTCATCTCCGCCGCCGGGGTGAAGGTGGGCAATGTGTTCGGCGCGCGCTACAAGTCCAAGGCGGAGCTGTTCGGCGGCGGGGTGCTGGTGCTCATCGGGCTGAAGATCCTGCTGGAGCACCTGGGGCTGATGCCCTTTTGAGCGGCTGCGGAAAAAATCTCCCCGGCGCTTTCCTTTTCCGGGGAGAGCTGATATAATCCTCTCAGAACAGACAGAAGGGGAGGGACCGGCGTGAAAATTCTCATTGTGGAGGACGACCGGCCTTTGAGCGATTCGCTCCGGGCGCTGCTGGAGGACTGCGGGTATCAGGTGGAGGCGGTGTATGACGGCGAGGCGGGGGTGGAGTACGCCATGCTGGGGGTGTACGACCTGATCATCCTGGACGTGATGCTTCCGGCGCTGGACGGCTGGCAGGCGGCCCGCCGGCTCCGGGCCCGGAAGTGCGCCGTCCCCATCCTCATGCTCACCGCCCGCTCCCAGTTGGAGGACCGGGTGGAGGGGCTCAACGCCGGGGCGGACTACTACCTGGCCAAGCCCTTCGACACCCGGGAGCTGCTGGCCTGCGTGGGGGCGCTGCTCCGCCGCCAGGGCGGGCAGGTGGACGAGCTGCGCTTTGGGAACACGGTGCTGGACCTGGACGGCTCCACCCTGGCCTGCGGGGACAGGTGGGTGCGGCTGTCCGCCCGGGAGTTCGACGTGATGCGCTGCCTGATGCAGGCGAAGGGCCGCAACCTGTCCAAAGAGGCCATCCTGGCCCGGGTGTGGGGGTACGATTCCAACGCGGTGGAGAACCATGTGGAGGTATATGTGGGTTTTCTGCGCAAAAAGCTGGCCAGCATCGGCTCCAGCGTGCGCATTGAGGCGGTGCGGCGTCTGGGGTATCATTTGGAGGAGGACGGGAGAGAGGCATAACAGGGGCCCCGCTCAGGCGAGCGGGGCCCTTTTTTTCAATACCTCAGCATAAAGTAAATCACATACACCCAGCTCAATAGGCCGTGGAAGATGGCCCAGCCTACCGAGCGCCAGGTGGTGTAGCTGATGACCATGGCCAGGGCGCTGCCGAAGGAGATGCCTGCCTTTGCCACAGTGCCGCCATTGAAACTGCCCTTGTGTTCGTCCATAAAATTGTTTCCCCCCTTTCACAGCAGGATAACCCCGGCCTCCCTGCACGCCTGGATGGTGCGGGGGTCCCAGATGCTGGCCTGTACCTCGCCGGTGTGGGCCTTGTTCCCCATGGGTCAAGCCCCATGGGGGCCCCTTTTGATTTTATATGCGCGGCGGAAATAGATTCCGCCTTGCGCCGAGATTTTGCCTGGGGCAAAATACTCGCACGCCGCACTCGCGGCGGAGGGCAAGGCCCACATCTCACAGCAGGATGACCCCGGCCTCCCTGCACGCCTGGATGGTGCGGGGGTCCCAGATGCTGGCCTGTACCTCGCCGATGTGGGCCTTGCCCAGCAGGTACATGGATACCCGGCTCTGGCCGATGCCGCCGCCGATGGTGAGGGGCAGCTCCCCCGCCAGCAGCGCCCGGTGGAAGGGCAGCTCCCGCCGGTGGCCGCACCTGGCGGCGGTGAGCTGCTCGTCCAGGGATTCCGGGCTCACCCGGATGCCCATGGAGGAAATCTCAAACGCATGGTTCAGCAGGGGGTTCCAAAGCAGGATGTCCCCGTTCAGCCCCCAGTCGTCGTAGTCCGGCGCCCGGCCGTCGTGGGGCTTGCCCGATTTCAGCGCCCCGCCGATGCCCATGAGGAAGGTGGTGGGATGCTCCCGGGTCCAGGCGTCCTCCCGCTCCTTGGGGGACAGCTCGGGCCATTTGTCCTCCAGCTCCTGGGCGGTGACGAAGGACACGTCCCGGTCGATGAGGGGCAGGGTGGTGAGCTGAGGGTACACCGAGCGCAGGGTGGCCTGGGTGTTGGCCAGGGCGGTCACGATGGTGCGCACCGCGGCCTGTAAGTACTCCACGTTGCGGTCCCGGGGGGCGATGACCTTTTCCCAGTCCCACTGGTCCACGTAGACGGAGTGGAGATTGTCCAGCTCCTCGTCCCGGCGGATGGCGTTCATGTCGGTGTACAGCCCCTCCCCCACCGAGAACTGGTAGCGGTGGAGGGCCAGGCGCTTCCACTTGGCCAGGGAGTGGACCACCTGGGCGTCCCGCCCCGCGTCGGGCACGTCGAAGGACACCGGACGCTCCACGCCGTTGAGGTCGTCGTTCAGGCCGGTGGACGCCTCCACAAACAGGGGGGCGGACACCCGGCGCAGGTTGAGCGAACCGCCCAGATCGTCCTCAAACAGGCGCTTTAAAAGGCCGATGGCTTTCTGGGTGTCATACAGGTTGAGCAGGGGGGCGTACCCCTGGGGGATAACGGTGGTCAGCATTGGCTTTGCTCCTTTACTCCACTAAATTAGCGCTATTATACATCCTCCCAGAAAAAAAATCAAATGGAATTGTGTTTTGCGATTTGATATGGTATAATTTCCATATATGCGCGGGCAGGACAGGAAGTTTCCGGCAAAGTGACTAGGGCTGGTTTGAAAATTGCCAACATACCCAAACGGCGGGTCTTTTCCCGCCATACGGCGTTGATTTGGCTTGAAATACACAAAGTATTTCTGCGTCAAACCGTCTTGTCCGGCGGAAAAATTCCTCGCCGCCGGGCACGCCGTCAATGTTCAAACAGCGCCTGGCCAATAGGCGCTTAAACCGCCGCAGGCGGGGCGTGACAACCTATCCAAAAGGAGATTAACCCAATGGTGAAAGATTTTGAAGCAAAGCTCAGCGAATACGCCCACCTGCTGGTGGAGGTGGGCCTGAATGTCCAGCCGGGGCAGACCCCCAGCATTGAGAGCAATATCGAATACGCCGCCCTCACCCGGCTGTGCGTGGCCGCGTGCTTCGACTGCGGGGCCCGGAACGTGGCGCCCCACTTCGGGGACGACTTCACCACCCGGGAGAGCTTCCTCCGGGCGGACGCCGCCGTGTTCGAGGAATACCCCAGCTATATGAAGGCCCGGATAGACTGGTACCTGGAGCATAAATGCCCCCGGCTGTCCTTCACCGGCTCCAATCCGGAGCTGCTGAAGGGGGTGGACCCCGCCCGCATCCAGGCCCGCCGCAAGGCGAGCAGCGGGCCCACCAAGCCCTACTTCGACGCCATGATGGCCAACCGCTTCCAGTGGTGCGTGGGGGCCCATCCCACCCCCGCCTGGGCGGAGAAGGTGTTCCCCGGCAAGAAGGGGGAGGAGGCTGTGGACGCTTTGTGGGACGCCATTTTCTCCGTGTGCCGCATCACGGGGGACGGCAAGGCTGTGGAGCGCTGGCGGCAGGTGGCGGACACCATCGCCCGCCGGGCCAGGATTCTCAACGATTACCAGTTTGCCAGCCTGCACTATGTAAACTCCCTGGGCACCGACCTGAAGGTGCGCCTGCCGGACGGCCACGTGTGGGCCGGGGCCACTGCCCACACCACCGATGGGGTGGAATACCTGCCCAACATCCCCACGGAGGAGATCTTCACCTCCCCCCGCTGGGACGGGGTGGACGGCCGGGTGTACTCCACCCTGCCCCTGGCTATGGACGGGAACCTGATCCGCGACTTTTACTTCGATTTCAAGGACGGGCGCATTGTGAATGTACACGCGGCGGAGGGGGAGGAGTTCCTGCGCCGGGGCATTGAGGTGGACGAGGGCGCCCGCTGCCTGGGGGAGGTGGCGCTGGTGCCCTACGACTCCCCCATCCGCAATACCGGCATCCTGTTTTACAACACCCTGTTTGACGAGAACGCGTCCTGCCACTTCGCCTTCGGCGCGGCCTACCCCGGCTGCGTCAAGGGCGGCGAGGAGATGGACGGGGCGGCGCAGAAGGCTGCGGGGCTGAACCAGTCCATGACCCACGTGGACTTCATGGTGGGCAGCCGGGATTTGTCCATCGTGGGGACCACCCGCGACGGGCGGGAAATTCCTGTGTTTGTCAATGGCAATTTCGCTTTCTGATTTATATTCATAAGGAGGAAGAACCCAATGGACTACAAAAAGAATTACGAGCTGTGGCTGAACGCCCCCGCCCTGTCCGAGGCGGAAAAGGCGGAGCTGGCCGCCATTGCCGGGGACGAGAAGGAGATCGAGTCCCGCTTCTTCTCCCAGCTGGAGTTCGGCACCGCCGGGCTGCGGGGCACCATGGGGGTGGGCCTGTACCGCATGAACATCCACGTCATCCGCCACGCCACCCAGGCGTTTGCCAAGGTGATCCTGAACGAGGGCCCGGAGTCCGTGAAGAAGGGCGTGGCCATCTGCTTCGACTGCCGGAACAACTCCGACGTGTTTGCCCGGGAGGCCGCCTGCATCATGGCCGCCGCAGGCATACCCGTGCGCCTCTTTGCGTCGCTGCGCCCCACTCCCGAGCTGTCCTTCGCCATCCGGGAGTACGGCTGCATCGCGGGCATCAATATCACCGCCAGCCACAACCCCAAGGAGTACAACGGCTATAAGGTGTACTGGTCCGACGGCGCCCAGCTCCCCCCCAACCACGCCGACCAGGTGGCCAAAATCATGGGGGAGTCCGACGTGTTCGACGTGAAGGCCGCGGACTATGACCAGGCGGTGGCGGACGGCCTCATCACCATCATGGGGGAGGAGACCGACGAGAAGTTCCTGGCCAATGTGATGGCCCAGGTCAACGACCAGGCGGCGGTGGACGCGGTGGCGGACACCTTTAAAATGGTGTACACCCCCTTCCACGGCACCGGCTACAAGCTCATTCCCGAGGCGCTGAAGCGGCTGGGCATGAAGCACGTGATCTGCGTCCCGGAGCAGATGGTCATCGACGGCAATTTCCCCACCGTGGCCTCCCCCAACCCGGAGAACCCGGAGGGCTTCGCCCTGGCGGTGGAGCTGGCCAACAAGGAGGGCGCGGACTTCATCCTGGGCTCCGACCCCGACGCCGACCGGGTGGGCCTGATGGTCCGGGCGGGGGACGGCTTCAAGGTGCTCACCGGCAACCAGACCGGCGTGCTGCTGCTGGACTACCTCATCGGGGCCAAGCAGCGCACCGGCAAAATGCCCGCCAATCCCGTGGCGCTGAAAACCATCGTCACCACCGAGATGGCCCGCAAGGTGGCCGAGGTCAACGGCCTTGCCTGCTTTGACACCTTCACCGGCTTCAAGTTTCTGGCCCAGAAGAAGGACCAGCTGGAGAATTCCGGCCAGGGGAACGTCATCATGGCCTATGAGGAGAGCTACGGCTACATGCTGGGCAGCTACGTGCGGGACAAGGACGCGGTGACCGCCGCCGTGGCCATGACCGAGATGGCGGCCTACTACGCCGGCAAGGGCATGACCCTCTACGACGCCCTGATGGCCCTGTACGAGAAGTACGGCGACTACGGCGAGCGCACCCTGAACCTGGTGATGCCCGGCCTGGACGGGCTGAAGAAGATGGCGGCGCTGATGTCCGGCCTGCGGGCCAATCCCCCCAAGGAGATCGGCGGCGAGAGCGTCAAGACCTGGAAGGACTACAAGGACGGCAGCGTGGTGGACGCGGCCACCGGGGACAGGACCCAGATGGAGCTGTCCGGCTCCAACGTGCTGCGCTACGAGCTGGCGGACGGCACGTCGGTCATCGTGCGGCCCTCCGGCACCGAGCCCAAGGTGAAGGTGTACATACTGGCCCAGGGGGCCAGCCGGCAGGACTGCGCCGACAAGGTGGCGCGGTACTCCGCCTGGGCGGAGGGCCTGAAAAACTGAGCCTGACCACAGCGGATAAAACCAGGCGGACGCATGGCGTCCGCCTGGTTTTTACTTGACAACAGGGGCAGGACATATTATAATCCATTTATATAATTTGTTTATATAAATGGATTATGTGAGGTGGGAGAATGCCAAAGCAAAAAATCACCCGGGAGATGGTGGTGGGCGCCGCCTTCCAGCTGGCCCGGGAGGGGGGCATGGAGCGGGTGCTGGTGAAGGACATCGCCGCCCGCCTGGGCTGCTCCGTCCAGCCCATCTACAGCTGCTTTCGGAACATGGGGGAGCTGCGCCGCGCGGTGGAGCTCCGGACGGCGGACTACATGGCGGACTGGCTGTCCGCCCGCCTTGACCCGTCCAGCCTGTTCCAGAGCACCGGGCGGGCCTACGTTCAATTCGCCCAAGAGGAGCCGGAGCTGTTCAAGCTGTTTGCCCTGCGCCGCCGGGAGGGGGTGTCCTCCCTGGAGGAGCTGCGTCAAAAGGAGGCCAGCCCGAAGGTGGCGCGGGCCATCGCGGCCCAGCTGGGGCTGAGCATGGAGCAAGCCAGGCGGCTCCACCTGGATATGCTGATCTACACCGTGGGGCTGGGGACGATTTTTTCCGTCACCATGCCGGGCATCCCGGCGCAGGAGGTCTTTGCCAGGCAGGAGCGGGCCTATCAAGCATTTTTAAAGCAGGCTAAGGAGGAACCGGGCCATGAAGAATAATATTATCATCCTTTACAACAGCAAAACCGGCTTTACCCAAAAATACGCCCGGCTGCTGGCGGAGGAGCTGGACTGTCCCGCCCTCCCCCTGGGGGAGGCCCCCGGCGACCTGTCCCAATATGCCGCCGTGGCCTTTGGCAGCCGCCTCCACGCCGGCGTGGTGGACGGCTGGAAAAAGGCGCAGAAGCTGCTGGCCGGGCGGGGTGCGAGGAAGCTGGTGCTCTTCGCCACCGGGGCCATGCCCAACGAGGCGGAGGACACCATCCAGAAAATGTGGGGGCAGAACCTCACCCCGGCGGAGCTGGACGCCATCCCCCATTTCTACCTCCAGGCGGGGCTGTGTTACGAGAGGATGGGCGGGGTGGACCGGGCCATGATGAAACTCGCCGCCTGGGCCATGACCCGGAAAAAGGCCAAGACCCCGGAGGACGAGGCGTTCCAGAGCGCCATCGCCCGCTCCTACGATATCTCCGACCCGAAATACATCGTCCCCCTGGCGGACTGCCTGCGGGGGCTGGGCTGAGGCGGATTTTCGTAAATTTTAAATTGCTTTTGGCCCCCGGCGGGTGTATACTGTCCCCAAAGGGGCGCGCGCCCCAAGAAGAAGGAGGAGTACATATGCGCTATAATATCACCGGCGAACCTATGCCCGTGGTCATCTGCGACGTGGAGTCGGGCGAGTCCATGATTACCGAGAAGGGCTCCATGGTGTGGATGTCCCCTAACATGGAGATGCAGACCAGCGCGGGCGGCATCGGCAAGGCGTTTGGCCGGATGTTCTCCGGCGAGTCCATGTTCCAGAACATCTACACCGCCAGGGGCGGGCAGGGCATGATCGCCTTTGCCTCCAGCTTCCCCGGCTCCATCCGGGCGGTGGAGATCACCCCGGACCGGCCCATCGTGGTGCAGAAGTCGGGCTTTTTGGCCTCTGAGGCGGGGGTAGAGCTGTCCGTGTTCTTCCAGAAGAAGGGCATGTCCGGCTTCTTCAGCGGAGAGGGCTTCATCCTGCAAAAGCTCTCCGGCCACGGCACCGCCTTCCTGGAAATCGATGGCTCCGCGGTGGAGTACGACCTTCAGCCGGGGCAGCAGATCATCATCGACACCGGTAACCTGGCCATGCTGGACGCCACCTGCACCGTGGATGTGCGCTCGGTGAAGGGGGTCAAAAATGTGCTGTTCGGCGGCGAGGGGCTGTTCAACACCGTGGTCACTGGCCCGGGCCGGGTGGTGCTCCAGACCATGCCCATCAGCAATTTCGCCGGGGCGGTTGCGGCAATCCTCCCCTCCAAATAAAAACGAGCCCCCCGCCGCGAGGCGGGGGGCTTCTTTGTGCGGCGATCCGGCTTTAGCCCAGGCGCCAGATGTCCCGGTTATACTCTGCGATGGTTCGGTCGCTGGAGAAGTAGCCGCTCCGAGCGGTATTCACCAGCATCTTGCGGGCCCAGGCGGTGCGGTCGCCGTAGTCGGCGATGGCCCGGTCCCGAGCGGCGGTGTACGCCTCCACGTCCAGAAGGGCCATGAACCAGTCCTTGGTGGTGAGGTCGGTCCACAGGGCCTTCAGGGCCGCCTCGTCCCCCAGGGTGGTGAGGGTGGGGGAGATGAGGAAGTCCACCAGCGGCTTCACCGCCGGGCGCTCGTAATACACCCGGGACTGGTAGCCCTTGGAGGCGTCCTTCATCTTCTGGTCGTACAGCTCGATGACGTAATTGCTGCCCGCGCCGAAGGTGTAGATGTTGTCCGGCCCCACCAGCTCGGCGATCTCCACGTTGGCGCCGTCCAGGGTGCCCAGGGTGACGGCCCCGTTGGCCATGAATTTCATATTGCCGGTGCCGCTGGCCTCCTTGGAGGCCAGGGAGATCTGCTCGGAGATATCGCAGGCGGGGATAAGCCGCTCCGCCCAGGTGACGTTGTAATTTTCCACCATGGCTACGTGGAGCCAGGGGCGTACCTGGGGGTCGTTCTCAATGAGCCTGCGCAGGCTCAAGATCAGGTGGATGATGTGCTTGGCCATCACATAGGCCGGGGCGGCCTTGGCCCCGAAGATGACAGTGACGGGGCGCTGGGGGGTCTTGCCCGCCTTGATCTCCAGATACTTGTGGATGACGTACAGCGCGTTCATCTGCTGGCGCTTGTACTCGTGCAGCCGCTTCACCTGGATATCAAACACTGCGTCGGGGTCCAGGCGGATGCCGTACTGGTCCCGGGCGAACAGGTCGGAGGCGGCGCGCTTGTTGGCGGCCTTGATAGCCAGCAGCCGCTCCAGCACCGCGCTGTCGTTGTAGTAGTCCATCAGGCGGCTGAGCCGGGTGGGGTCGGTGCGCCATTCGGGGCCCACGCACTGGTCCAGCAGGGCGGCCAGCTGGGGATTGCACACCTCCAGCCAGCGCCGCAGGGTGACGCCGTTGGTCTTGTTGTTGAACTTGGCGGGGTAGATGTCGTAGAAATGGCGCAGCTCGGAGCTCTTGAGAATGTCGGTATGGAGGGCGGCCACGCCGTTCACCGAGTAGCCGAAGTGGATATCCAGGTGGGCCATGTGGACAATCTCGCGGCCCGCCTCCCCCTGGAGGATGGCGGTCTTGGGGTCGGCGTGGGCGGCCTTGGCCCGGGCGTCCAGCTCCCGCAGAATGGGCGGCAGCTGGGGGGCCACCGTCTCAATGAAGGCGAGGGGCCACTTCTCCAGCGCCTCGGCCAGGATGGTGTGGTTGGTGTAGGCGCAGGTCTTGGACACCTGCTCCACCGCCGCGTCCATGGACAGGCCCCGGCCCACCAGCAGGCGCACCAGCTCGGGGATGACCATGGAGGGGTGGGTGTCGTTGATCTGGATGGCCACGTGGTCGCTGATGGCCTCAGGGGCGAAGCCCCGCTCGTCCAGCTCCTTCAGGATGAGCTGGGCCCCGGCGGACACCATGAAATACTGCTGGTACACCCGCAGCAGCCGGCCCGCCTCGTCGCTGTCGTCGGGGTAGAGGAAGGAGGTCAGGTGGGCGGGCAGGTCGGTCTTGTCAAAGTCGATGCCCTCCTGGGGGGCGGGGGCGGGATGCTCCACATCAAACAGGTGCAGCCGGTTGGCCACGCCGGAGTGGGCGCCGGGGACGGCGATATCAAAGAGCTTGGCCTTCACCGGCCCGAAGCCGAAGGGCACCTCAAACTCCGTCCCGGTGGGGATGAGCCAGCTGTCGTCCTCGATCCAGGGGTTGGGCTGCTCGAACTGGTGGCTCAAGTGGAATTCCTGCTTGAACAGGCCGTAGTGGTAGTTGAGGCCGACACCGTCCCCGGGCAGCCCCAGAGCGGCGATGGAATCCAGGAAGCAGGCAGCTAGGCGGCCCAGCCCGCCGTTGCCCAGGGAGGGCTCGGGCTCCACGTCCTCGATGGCGGACAGGGATTTGCCCCACTGGGCCAGGGCCTGCTTTGCCTCATCGTAAACGCCCAGGGCCAGCAGGTTGTTGGACAGCAGCTTGCCGATCAAAAACTCAGCGGAGAAATAGTACAGCTTGCGCTCCCCCTGGGGGGCGGGGCGGGCCTGGGCCAGCTCCTGGGTGAGCTGGAGCAGTACGTGGTACAGCTCGCCGTCACCGCACTGGGCGGGCTCCCGGCCGTATTTGGCCTGGGCCAGCTCCTGCATCCGTTGTTTGATGTCCATGATACGGGCTCCTTTCAAGATCTGAAATGTGCCGCCCTGCCGGCGGCAGGCTGGAAACGATTCCAATCAAGAAGCTGGAAGTATTTGGACCGCATAGGTCCCACGGAAAGTATAGCCCGCTTTGCCGCCGCCGTCAAAGGTTTTCTCACCAAAAATACGGAAAATTTCAACGCCTTTTCAGGCAGAACATATGAAAAAACGGCGAAAGATCCCCGGAGCCGTCACAGTTTTCCGTTTTCTGGCAGGCCGTCCCCGGATCGTTCCACCCGCAGCGTCCCCCCGCAGGGGCAGCGGTAGCGCTCCGGGTGGTCCACCAGGGGGGAGCGCTTCATCCGGGGGATGCGCCGCCCGCACCGGTCGCACACCACCCAATAGCGCACCGGCCTGTCGTCCTCGAGGCCCAGCGCGCCATAGTTGTCGGTGCGGCGGATGTGGTAGCCGTAGGCGCTGTTCATCCGCTGGGCGTAGCCCTTCCACCGCGCGCCGTGGTTGGAGCAGCCATAACAGGTGTGGAGCACCTCATGGCACAGCACCTGGAGGATAGCCCCCTCCTCCCCCTGCCGGGCCAGCCGTTCGGACAGCTCGATGGTGTAGGCGCCGTCCCTTCGGACGCAGCAGCCGAACCGGGTGCGGGCCCGGCGGTTGAGCCGCACCTGGGGGCAGATATCCCGGGACACGGGGATCTTCACCGCCCTGGCCTGGGCGATGGCCCGGGCCAGCAGGGCGTCTATGTACTGCTGGGTCATGGACTCACCCCTCACAGCCTGACGGGCACCGGCCCGGTGATGGTCAGGGAATCCGGGGCGGCGGCGCACTCCACCGCCAGCACCCGAACCCCTGCCCGGGCGGCCTCCCGCAGGGCGGAGCCGAACTGGGGATGGGTGCGGTCGTTGGGGGAGAAGGCGGTCATGCCCGCCATCTGGACCACCACGCACACCGCCGCCTCATAGCCCGCCTCCCGGCAGGCGGCGAGCTCCCGCAGGTGCTTCACGCCGCGCTGGGTGGGCGCGTCGGGGAAAAGGGCCAGGCCGTCTTCCTCCAGGGTGCAGCCCTTGACCTCCACAAAGCCCTTTCGCAGAACGGACGTTTCACGTGAAACGTCCGTTCTCTCCCAGTAGAAGTCGAACCGGGAACGGCCCCACGGGGTCTCCGGGCGCAGCAGGGTGGGACGGGGCAGGCCCAGCGCCTCGCCCAGCCCCGCGCCCATCCACTCCCGGAACACCCGGTTGGGGGCCTGGGCGTCCATGTTGATGAGCAGGGGGGGCAGGCCGGGCCGCTCCTTTTCCACCGCCACCAGGTCGTATTTTGTTTTTCGGGCGGGGTTGGCGCTCCCCTCCAGATACACGGTGCAGCCGGGGAGGAGCAGCTCCCGGCAGCGCCCGGTGTTTTTCACGTGGACGGTCTCCACCGCGCCGTCCAGCTCCACCTGGGCAATGAAGCGATTGGGCCGGGCCAGAAACCGGGCGGCATGGATGTCGTGATAGATCACTTTTCCTCCTCCGCCTCCCCGGAGGGGGTGTCCTGGGGCTGTCCCTCCCGCTCCGGCGCGGCGCTTTCCTCCTGGGGCTGTCCCTCCTGCTCCGGCGCGGCGCTTTCCTCCTGGGGCTGTCCCTCCTGCTCCGGCGCGGCGCTTTCCTCCTGGGGCTGTCCCTCTTGCTTCGGTGCGGCGCTTTCCTCCTCCGGCGGGCTGGGCATGGGCTGGTAGGGCAGGAGTATGTCGATGCCGCAGGCCAGCGCCACCCCCACCAGCGTCTCAAAGAGGCGGTCGATGGAGTAGATGGCGGGGGTATCCCCTATGCTGTGGTTGACGGTGACGCACAAGAACACGATGCAGGCCATGGCGGCGCACCCCGGCTTCTTGATGGCCAGGCACAGCTTAATGATGGGGATGAGCATGACGGCCAGCACCGCATAGCGCAAAAGCTCGATATACAGCACGTTGAGGGTGTCCAGGCTGTACACCACCAGCACCCCCGCCACGCCGCCGATGAGGGTGCCGGTCATGCGGTTGACGGACGATTCGATGGTCTTGCCCGCGGAGTTCTGGATGCACACCACGGCGGCGATCATGGAGTAGAACCCGGATGCCTCCCGGAAAAAAGCCAGCAGGCCGCACAGGAACACCGCCACCACGGTCTTGATGATGCGCATCCCGATCCAGTGCCGGTGCTCCGGGGGGAGGGCTTGGATAGTTTGCCGTTCCATGGCGTACCTCCGTTAAGCGTTTTTTAAAAGCCGCCGGTTCGATGGGCGGCCTGTTCCTATCATATCACATCCCACAAGGGGCCGCAACGGGAGTTTGCCCGTAAAAACCGCTTCCATTGCCGTGATTTTTGTGCTAAACTGCCTTTTGAGGTGATTAGTATGTACATTCCAAGCGGCGAAACCGCCCTGCTGGAGCTGATCCGATTCGACGGCGCCCTGGAGACGGCCCTGGCCCCCTCCCCGGACTACGATGTGCGCCGGTGGCTCTACGTCCCCAACACCTACGGCGAGTACCGCTACATCCTGGGCACCCGGGGGGAGCGGCCGCTGATCTGCGTGGGGGTGAACCCCTCCACCGCCGCCCCCGGCGATTTGGACCCCACCCTGAAATCGGTGGAACGGGTGGCCCTCCACAACGGCTACGACAGCTTTATCATGTTCAACGTCTACGCCCAGCGGGCCACCCGCCCCGAGGATATGGAGCGGGCCTGCAACGCCGCCTTGCACAGGGAGAACATGCGGGCCTTCGACTACGCCTTGTCCCTGGACAGGGCCGGGGCCCCGGCGGTGTGGGCGGCCTGGGGGGCGGTCATCGAGAAGCGGGACTACCTGCCCCAATGCGTCCGGGACATGATCGCGGTGGGGGAAAGGCGGAACGCCCGCTGGTTCTCCGCTGGAAAACGGACCAAGGCGGGCCACCCCCACCACCCGCTGTATCTACGAAAGGACAGTCCCCTCGACCCCTTTGACGTGGGGGCCTACCTGGACGCCCTCCCTTGAGGGGCCGCCCTCCGGGGACGCCCGATACAGCAGCCCGGCGTGAACCCTTCCGGCGCGTGGGGCTTTACGACTGGTATCCCCCTGTTTGTGCTGGCGCTTGTGTCCTGCCACTGAGAAGCTGCGGTCCATCCCCTGCGCCTGGGGGTGGACCGTTTGGCTTGCCGGCGGTTATCGCCTGTCCCGGGGAAATGGTGCGATGCAAAGAAAACTTTGCAAAAGGTGTTGACAAGTTTACTTGGCGGTGCTATGATAAAGATACCAAGTAAACTTGGCAATACGGTTTGGGAGGCCTGACTCATGGACAGAGATGAAATTTTAAAAAGAAGCCGGGAGGAGAACAAGGACCGGGACTTCGTGGAGGAGGCCGTGATGGCCACGGCCAATTCCCTGAGCCTGGCCGTGGGTATGATCGTGTGCGGCCTGGTCAGCGTGTTGTCCGCCATTTTTCAGGGCGGCCCGGAGTACAGCGTCTGGACGGTCATGTGGGTCATCCACGCGTCCACCTTCCTGTTCAAGTACCACAAGCTCCGCAAGCGCCACGAGCTGATGATGGGTCTGTTTTATATAGCGCTGGCTGTGTTCTTCTTCGTCTGTTACCTGCACCTGAAGCTGGGGGTCTTTTGATGGACGACGGACTGATTCTGAAAAACCGTCTGAAGGAGGCCCGCGGCGAAAAGGGCCTGTCCCAGGCGGCGCTGGCGGCGCTGGTGGGCGTGTCCCGCAATACCATCAGCTCCATTGAGACGGGGCAGTTCAACCCCACCGCTAAGCTGGTGCTCATTTTGTGCGTGGCGCTGGACAAGAAGTTCGAGGACTTGTTCTACTTTTAAGGGGGAGACGATGAAATGGAGTATATCTTATTGCTGGGACTGGGGCTGGCCCTGATTGCCGCCAGCGTGCCCGGCCTGCGGGGCAGCGCGTCCACTGTCCACTGGTATAACCGCCGCAGGGTGAGCAAAGAGGACGCGCCCAAGTACGGGAGGGCCATGGGCGCGGGGACGCTGATTATGGGTGCCTGCGTAACAGCTACGGCGGCGCTCCAGATGATTTTTGACGCGGAGCCCATTTTCTACCTCACAGCCGCCGGGGTGGTGATCGGGCTCGCCGTTATGATTTACGCCCAGCTCAAGTACAATAAGGGGATATTTTAGGGGGTACGGACGATGGATAAAATGTATGTGGTAAGCTTGTGCTGGCGGGGCGGCCTGCTGGGGGGCGAGCTGCGCCTGGACGACGAGCGGCTCACCTATTACACCACAAAGCTCACGGTGCCGCCGGAGATCCGAAAGATGCCGCTTCTCTATTGCCGGATCAAGGGTGTGGAAAAAAGCAAGGCGCTGTTCCTGCCCACCGTGACCATCAGGATGGAGGACGGCCGGAAGTGGAGGTTCCTGGTGTTTGGCCGGAAGAGCTTCCTGGACAACCTGGAAACCGCCATGGATGCCTACAGATCCGGCGATTGACGGAAAAAGCCCCCGGTGCGGCGCACCGGGGGCTTTCCCATTATTTCGTTAAGCAGACAGCGGTCCTTGCCGCCAGCCGGGCATTATTGAACACCAGCTGGATGTTGGAGTCCAGGCTGTCCCCGCCGGTGAGCTCCTTCACCTTGGCCAGCAGGAAGGGGGTGGTCTCCTTGCCGTGGATGCCGTTGGCCTTCGCCTGGGAAAGCGCCTCCTCAATGGCCCCATTGATGACCGCCGGGTCCATGGAATACGCCTCGGGGATGGGGTTGGCCACCAGCATGCCGCCGTCAAAGCCCAGCTCCAGGCTGGCCCGGAAGGCCGCCGCCAGCTCCTCGGGGCTGTCCACCTGGTAGTCCACCGCGAAGCCGCTGTGGCGGGTGTAGAAGGCGGGCAGCTCCTTGACGCCGTAGCCCAGCACGGGTACGCCGTGGGTCTCCAGATACTCCAGGGTCAGCCCCAGGTCCAAAATGGACTTGGCCCCGGCGCACACCACCATCACGGGGGTGTGGGCCAGCTCCTCCAGGTCGGCGGAGATGTCCATGGTGGTCTCCGCCCCCCGGTGGACGCCGCCGATGCCGCCGGTGGCGAACACCCTGATGCCCGCCATGTGGGCGATGATCATGGTGGTGGTGACGGTGGTGGCCCCGTCCTGCCCCCGGGCGCACAGCACGGCCAGGTCCCGGCGGCTGGCCTTGGTCACCTGGGTCCCAGCCTTGCCCAGGTACTCGATCTCCTCCTTGGTGCAGCCCGCCTTCAGCCGCCCGCCGATGATGGCGATGGTGGCGGGGACGGCCCCGTTCTCCCGGATGATGGCCTCCACCGCCAGGGCGGTCTCCACATTCTGGGGATAGGGCATACCGTGGGAGATGATGGTGGACTCCAGGGCCACCACGGGCTTTCCGGCGGCCAGCGCCGCAGCTACCTCGGGGGATACGTCCAGATACTTGTTTAAAGACATGAGAATCAACCTCCATGTAGTTTTGATATGGTCAAAGTCTCTTCATGAGCAGATGGAAGCCCGTATGGGGCTCAGGCTCCATGTTTTCATCCATAGAGCAAGGGTCAAACACGCAGTCCTTGACGAACTCCGTAAACCCCAGCCGGCGGTAGAGGCGGATGTTGGCCTCCTCCGAGTACTCCACACCGACGGTTAGCTGAGTAAAGCCCTCCCGGCCGGCCTGGGCGGCGGCATGCTCCAGGAGGGCCGTGCCGAGGCCCCGTCCCCGCAGGTCTTTCCGAATGCGGAAAGCGCACAGGTAAGCGCGTTTTTTTCCGTCGGCGAAATCCGGATCGGACAGGGAGCGAAAGAGATACAGCTCCCCTACTATCTGTCCAGCCCGGTCCCAGACGTAGAAGGTGGCATTGTGGTTTCCGATATTTTCACAGTTGAACCGGGCGGTTGGCGACGGATGATCCGGGTTCTCGCCCCAGAGGGCAAGCATCTCCGCCGCACCGGCAGTTCTGATGTCCATGGCAGTCCTCCCTTGCAAGGGCGAAACGCAGTTTCGCGGATGAAGTTTTTCTTTCTGCTTCTTTATCCCTTCTTCAAAAAGAAAAAGAAGACATCCTCTCCCCCAGCGCGTCCGCGCTCATGGCGCCGTTGATGGTTTCGGCGCTCTCCATGGCGATGGCGGCGGCGGCGGAGCCCGCCCGGGCGGTGCCCTCCAAGCCGGTGCCCTCCAGATAGGCCCAGGCCAGCGCCGCCATGAACGCGTCCCCGCAGCCAGTGGTGTTCACCAGGGTCCCCCTTGCGCAGGGCAGGCGCACCCGGCCGCTGTGGTCCGCCGCCAGCACCCCGTCCGCGCCCAGGGAGAGGAACACCCTGCGCAGGCCGGTGGCCAGCAGCGCGTCCGCCGCCCGGTTGAGGCTGTCCTCATCGGTGATGGCCACCCCGGACAGCAGCTCCGCCTCGATGCGGTTGGGCTTCAGGGTGTGCAGCTTCCCCAGCACCGGCAGCAGCTTGGAGCCCTTGGCGGTGGATACGGGGTCGGCGAAGATGGGGGGCTTTACATGGTCCGCCAGCCATCGGATGGCCTCCTCCGGGATGTTGGCGTCCACCACCACCAGCTGGGCGTTTTGCAGCAGCTGGGCCCGGGAGGCCAGAAAGGCCGGGGTGATATGGCGGTAGATCTCCATGTCGGACAGGGCCAGCGCCATCTCGCCCCGCTCGCCGGCGATGAAGAGGTAGGTGGAGGTGCGCTCCCCCGGCACCTGCAGCGCCCGGCTGATGTCGATGCCCAGCTCCCCGCAGGAGGCGGCGATGCGTTGGGCGTGAGCGTCGTCCCCAAAGGCGGTGAGCAGCCGGGTGTCCACCCCCAGCAAGGCCATGTTGTGGGCGATGTTCCGGCCCACGCCCCCCAGGCTGATGCGCACCACGCCGGGGTTGGAGTCGGCGGAGACCAGCGGGGCGGCGGACACGCCGCCGATGTCCATATTCACCCCGCCCACCACCACGGCATAGGGGGCGGTGGAGACGATATACCCCTTGCCGACGATGTGGCCCTTTTTCATCAGGTTGGATATGTGCACCGCCACCGACGAGCGGGCGATGCCCGCCTTGTCCGCCAGCTCCTGCTGGGAGATCAGGGGGTTCTCCTCAATCCATCGGAGGATCTGGCGCTCCCGCTGGGTCATGGGCCTCACTCCTAAACTTTTATATCTAAATTAAGCATATGCTTAATTTGCGCGGTTGTCAAGGGGGTTTGCAAAATTTTGCGCAAAAAACCGCCCGCCGGTTTTCCGGCGGGCGGGATACCTAGGTGCGTTTTCAGCCCAGCAGCAGCTTATCGTCCGCCTCGTCGGAGCCGGTGGCCTGCCCGAACCGGGCCAGCAGGTCCTCCACGGTGAGCCGTTTCTTGTCCTCCCCGGAGATATCCAGGGCGACGCGTCCCTCGTACATCATGATGAGGCGGTTGCCGTGGACGATGGCGTCTTTCATGTTGTGGGTGATCATCAGGGTGGTGAGCCGGTCCTTTTGCACGATGCGCTCGGTGGCCTGGAGCACCTTGGCCGCCGTTTTGGGGTCCAGGGCGGCGGTGTGCTCGTCCAGCAGCAGCAGATCTGGCTTGCGCAGGGCGGCCATCAACAGGGTGAGCGCCTGGCGCTGGCCGCCGGACAGCAGCCCCACCTTGGAGGTGAGCCGGTCCTCCAGCCCCAGGTCCAGGATTTTCAGCGTCTCACGGTAGCGCTCCCGCTCGTCCCGGGTGATGCCGGGGCGCAGGGTGCGCGCCCTCCCCCGCCGGGCGGCCAGGGCCATATTTTCCTCGATCTGCATGGTGGCGGCGGTGCCCATCATGGGGTCCTGGAACACCCGGCCGATGTATTTGGCCCGTTTGTGCTCCGGGAGCCTGGTCACGTCCGTCCCGCCGATGGAGATGGAGCCGGAGTCCACCGGCCACACCCCCGCCACCGCGTTGAGCAGGGTGGACTTGCCCGCGCCGTTTCCGCCGATGACGGTCACGAAGTCCCCGTCCTCCAGGGTGAGGGACACCCCGTTGAGGGCCGTCTTCTCGTTGACGGTGCCGGGGTTGAAGGTCTTGCGGATGTTTTTAATGTCAAGCATGGGGGAGCTCCTCCTTTTTCGCGGGGTTGACAGGCTTGGAGAAGTATTTTCCCTTCCAGTAGGGGATGGTGAGGAATACCGCCACCACCAGGGCAGTGAGCAGCTTGAGATAATTGGCGTTGAGATCGCCCAGCTTGAGCACCGCCGTAATGACCACATAGTAGATGATGGCGCCGAAGGACACCGCCAGCAGCTTCAGCGCGAAATTGCGGAAGATCCTGCCGAAAATGACCTCGCCGATGACCACGGCGGCCAGGCCGATGACGATGGCGCCCCGGCCCACGTCGATATTGTTGGCGCCGTTATACTGGCACATCAGCGCCCCGGACAGGGCAACCAGCCCGTTAGACAGCACCAGCCCCAGCACCTTGGCCCAGTCGGTGTTGATGCCCTGGGCCCGGGCCATGTTCTGGTTGGAGCCGGTGGCCCGCAGGGCCGCCCCCAGCTCCCGGCCAAAGAACCAGTACAAAATGGCGATGAGGGCGGCGGTCATCAGCCCCACCACCACCACGGGATGCCGCCAGATGGGGTAGCCCGATTTGGAGCCCTGGACAAAGCGCAGGGACACCAGCAGCCTGTCCAGCATGTCCTCCTGGGTGATGGGCAGGGCCACCGACGATTTGAAGGCCATGACGGCCATGTTCACCGTGTACAGCCCCAGCTGGGTGAGGATGCCCGCCAGGATGGCGGGGATGCCGCACACCGTATGGAGCAGGCCGGTGGCCAGCCCCGCCGCCATACCGGCCAGCAGCGCGGCCAGCATGGCCAGCCACACGTTGACGCCGCCGGCGAACAGGACCACGAACACCGCGCCCCCGGTACAGAAGGAGCCGTCCACCGTCAGGTCCGCGATGTCCAGTATCTGATAGGTGATGTATACGCCGATGGCCATAATGCCCCAGATAAGGCCCTGGGACGCCGCCCCCGGCAGCGCGCTCAAAAATCCTGCCATTGTGGATGTTCCTCCCAATTTAAAATGCGCGAAAGCGGCGGGAAAGGGAAGCCCTTTCCCGCCGTTTTACGCTACCCGGCGGCGATGGCCTCGTAGCCGTCGGGCGGGGTGATGCCCAGCGCCTCGCAGGTGACGGGGTTATACTTCTTCACGAACTGGGGCGCGTACTCGATGGGCATGGAGGCGATGTCGGCCTCGCCGGTGAGGATCTGGGCGGCCATCTCGCCGGTCTTGTAGCCGATGTCGTAGTAGCTGATGGACAGGGTGGCGATGCCGCAGCCGCCGCAGATGCCCTCCTCGCCGGCGAACACGGGGACGACCCCCTGGCAGATGTTGTTGATGATGCCGGTGTTGTTGGCGGCGGTATTGTCGGTGGGCACGTAGAGCACGTCGCTGTTGTCGGCGGCGTCCTGCACTACGCTGGCCATGTCGTTGGTGTCGGAGAAGGGGTACTGCTTGCAGGCGTAGCCCAGCTGCTCCAGCTTCTTCTGCACGTTGTCCACCTGGTACTGGCTGTTGGGCTCGGCGGAGCAGTAGATGAGGCCCACGGTCTTGGTGTCGGGATACCACTCCTGGATCATCTGGGCCTGCTGGTCCAGGGGGGCCAGGTCGGAGGTGCCGGACACGTTGGCGCCCACGGTGCCGGAGAAATTCTCAATCCCCAGGGCCACGCCGTACTCGGTGATGGAGGTGCCCAGCACCGGGATGGAGTTGGTGGCGGAGGCGGCGGCCTGAAGGGGGGCGGTGGCGTTGGCCATGATCAGGTCCACGCCGTCGGACACGAAGCCGTTGATAATGGTGGCGCAGGTGGGGGAATCTCCGGCGGCGTTCTTGTTCTGGATATCCACCTGGCCGGGGAGCTTCTCGTTCAGCGCGTCGATAAAGCCCTCGGTGGCGGCGTCCAGGGCCACGTGGGGGGCCAGCTGGCAGATGCCAACCACATATTTCACGTCCCCGGCGGGTTCATTGCTGTTTTCAGGGGTGGCCTTGGATTCGTTGGGGTCGGCGCTGTCCAAGCTAGTGCCGGAGCAGGCGGCCAGGGACAGGGCCATCACCAGCGCCAGCAGCAGCGCGGTCAGCTTTGCGGTCTTTTTCATTCTATAATTCCTCCAGACAGTTGCTTTACTGCTTTGCGCCGTCAAAGCATCGGGGCACAAAGGAATGAGCCTCGCAGCTCATGGACGCTAGTATAACGCTTTAACGCGCTGGTGTCAAGGCCAAACGCAGGAAATTCCGCAAAATATGTGTGGGGGCGGCTGCGCACTTCTTTCCTGTCACGCTGCGCCCTGCGCCCGGCCTCGCTTCGGTCCAAGCGTCCTCGCTGCCCGCTTCTGCGCGCTTCTTTCCTGTCACGCTGCGCCTGTTCGCGGCGCGGTTCTAAGCCCTCCGACTGCGCGAAAGCTGTCCGGCACCCTGGAGGGCGCTTTCCCGCTTTCGCTCCGCTTCGGGCTTAGCCCGCTGCTCATGATGGCTGCGCGCTTCTTTCCTGTCACGCTGCGAAGCGGTCAGGACGCTCGGCCGCTTTCCCTCCGTCTCGGCCTGGCCTTCGGGCCGCGCTGCGGCCCTGCGCCCGGCCTCGCTTCGGTCCAAGCGTCCTCGCTGGCCGCTTCTTCGCGCTTCTTCATTAACGGTCTGTAAATACTTCCGGCCATGGGTGGACTTTTTTGCGCCCCTGTGGTAAAATACCTTGAAAATGGATGGTTATGCCAAGGAGGAGGGGAGGCCCATGCGTACCGATGTGCTGGGTGTGGCCTTTGATGATGTGACGCTGGACGAGGCGGTGGACCGGGCGCTGGCCATGCTGGAGGAGGACGGGCCCCATATGGTGGCCACCCCCAATCCGGAGATTGTCCAGCGGGCCAAAAAGGACCGGGAATTCGCCGGGATACTGGCCCAGGCAGACCTGGTCATCCCCGACGGGGTGGGGGTGGTCTACGCCGCCAAGATCCTGGGCAGGCCGCTGAAGGGCCGGGTGCCGGGCATCGACTTCGCCTCCGCCCTGATGGGGCGTATGGCCGGAACGGGCAGGCGGCTCTACCTGCTGGGGGCGGCCCCCGGCGTGGCGGAGCAGGCTGCGGTGAACCTGCGGGCAAAATATCCCGGCCTTGTGGTATGTGGCGCCCATGACGGATTTTTTCAGGACGACGCCTCGCCTGCCGCCGCCATCAAGGCGGCTAGGGCGGATGTGGTGTTCGTCTGCCTGGGCTTTCCCAAGCAGGAAAAGTGGATCGCCGCCCACGGCAGGGCGGCCGGGGCCCGGCTGTACGTGGGCCTGGGCGGGTCGCTGGACGTGTTCGCGGGCAGGGTGGAGCGGGCCCCGGAGTCCTTCCAGAGGCTGGGGCTGGAGTGGCTGCACCGGCTGATAAAGGAGCCCTCCCGCATCGGGCGCATGGCAAAGCTGCCGCTGTTTCTGGTGTCGGCCGCGGGGGCGCGGCTGACAGGGAAACAGTAACCAGACATAAAAATTTAAGGAAAGGTAGATGCTCTATGGTCTATATCCTGTTGGGGGCCGGATTTGAGGAGGCCGAGGCCCTGGTGGCCGCCGACGTGCTGCGCCGGGGGGAGATCCCCGTCTCCCTGGCCGGCATCGGGGGAGAGTGGGTCGCAGGCTCCCACGGCATCACGGTCAAGGCCGACCTGCCCGTGGAGGGCGTGACTTTGAAGGAGGGCGACATGGTGGTCCTCCCCGGCGGCATGGGGGGCGTGGCCTCCATCGAGGGCAGCGGGGAAGCCCTGGCCCTGGTGCGGGGCGCGGCGGAAAACCCCGGCTGCTGGCTGGCCGCCATCTGCGCAGCCCCCACCCTGCTGGCCCGGGCGGGGCTGCTGCCCCAAGGCGGGCGGTGCGTGTGCTATCCCGGTATGGAGGGGGAGCTGTCCCAGGCCGGGGCGGTCCCCGCCATGGACCAGGCTGCGGTGCGGGAGGGGATGCTGATCACCGGCAAAGGCCCCGGAACCGCGTTTGACTTCGCCCTGGCCCTGGTGGAGGCGCTGACGGGGGCGGAGAGGGCCGGCCAGGTCCGCGCCGGGCTGCACTACGGCGTATGACGGTCAAGGAGCGCAAGGCGGAGCTGCGCCGCCATGCCGCCGGTCTGCCGCAGATGGAGGCCGGGGCGCTGTTTGAGCGGTTCCTGGCCCTCCCGGAGGTGGAGGGGGCGGACACCGTGATGGTGTTTTACGGCACAGGCCGGGAGCCGGACACCGTACCCCTCATCCGTGCCCTGCTGGGGCGGGGCAAGCGGGTGGCCCTGCCGGTGGTGCTGCCCCGCCGGGGCATGGAGGCCCGGCAGGTGCTGGACGTGGAGCAGCTGGCGCCCAATCGGTTCGGCATCCCGGAGCCGGACCAGTCCTGCCCCGTGGTGCCCAAGGGGGAGATCGCCGCAGCCCTCATCCCCCACCTGATGGTGGACAGGGAGGGCTACCGCCTGGGCTGGGGCGGAGGGTACTATGACCGGTGGCTGGCGGATTTCACCGGCTTTACCGCGTGCGTGTGCCGTCCGGGGCGGTTGCTGGAGCATATGCCCCGGGAGGAATTTGACGTGCCGGTGAAGCTTGTCCTCATTGATGAGTAAGGGGGGCGGAGGGCAAGCGCCCTCCGCCCCATGGGTACAGTGATGCCGGGGCGCTGTGCGCCCTTGGCTTCGGGGGTTAGACTTTTGTGCGCGACGGCTGCGCCTGTTCGCGGCGCGGTTCTAAGCCCTCCGACTGCGCGAAAGCTGTCCGGCACCCTGGGGGGCGCCTTCCCGCTTTCGCTCCGCTTCGGGCTTAGCCCGCTGCTCACGACGGCTGTGCGCTTCTGGATTAGCAGCAGCCGTCGTTGCAGCCGCAGTTGTTGTTGCAGCCGCAGCCACAGCCGCAGTTGTTATTGTTGCCGCCGCCACAGCAGCAGCAGCAATTGTTATTGCCGCCCCAGCTGTTCCCGCCGCCGCAGCAGCAGCACAGCAGGAGGATCAGGATGATGATCCACCAGCAGCCCCCGCCAAAACCACCATTGTTGCCACAACACATGATTTGTCACCTCACTAATATTCTCCCGGCCACGAGGGCCGGCTGTGGAAGCGGCCTTGTGGCCGTTTCCGAGTTATACTATGTGGGGGGCCGGAAATTGGTTCCCCGTCTGAAACCCAAAGGAGTGAGTCTCATGGCAGAAGAGCATCGCGCCGCCAGCAGCGGCCAGTCCCAGCCCCGCCGGGAGCAGGCCGGAGCCCAGCGCGGCCAGCCCCAGTCCGGCCCCCGGAGAAGGCCCCCCCGCCGGCGCAGCACTGCGGCCCGGGTGGCGGGCGCGTTTTTATATGTCCTGCTGGTCATCGGCGCCTCGGGCGTGCTGGCCACGGTGGGCTGGGTGTGGGCGTGCGATCTGCTGGGCCTGAACAAGGAACCCGCATCCACCACCATCGAAATTGACGAGGACACCGATTTCTCCGCCGTGGTGGACCAACTGGAGAAGGAAGGGCTGATTGAGTACAAGTTCCTGTTCAAGCTGTACGCGTGGTTCTCCCACGCCGAGGCCAAAATCGCCCCGGGCACCTACGAGCTGAACACCGAAATGGATTACCACGCCCTGGTGTCCAGCATGGGCTCCTCCTCCTCCACCCGGAAGACCGCGGACGTCACCATCAAGGAGGGGCTCACCATCGACCAGGTCTTTGAGCTTCTGGACGACCGGGGGGTTACCTCGGCGGACAAGCTCCGGGACATGGCCGCCAACTACGACTACGCCTTTGACTGGCTGCGGGAGCGCCCCCTGGGCGATTACCACCGGCTGGAGGGCTACCTGTTCCCGGACACCTATACCTTTGAGCTGGGGGAGAATCCCAAATACGTCATCAACAAGATGTTGGTGAACTTCGACGCCAAAATGGATGAGTATATGGCCAGCTACACTGGGGAGGATGTCCAATACTCCCTCCATGACATTGTGACCATCGCCTCCATGATCGAAAAGGAGACCGACGGCACCAACAACGACGAGCGCAACGATTACAGGAGCATCGCCTCCGTCATTTACAACCGCCTGGAGAACCCGGCGGCGGAGACGGTGGGCTACCTCCAGATCGACGCCACCCTGGTCTACCTCAACGGGGGCAAGGTGCCCACGGTGGCCGACCGGGCCATCGACTCCCCGTACAACACCTATCTGTACAAGGGGCTGCCCGCCGGCCCCATCTCCAATCCGGGCATGACCTCGCTGCTGGCCGCCATGAACCCGGCGGACACCAACTATTATTACTATGTCCTCAACCCCGAGACCAAGCAGCACGAGTACAGCCGCACCTACGCCGAGCACGACGCGCTGGTGCAGCGCTACCAGGGCAATGGCGGCTAAGCCGGAGCTGCTGTGCCCTGCCGGGGACCGGGAGCGGCTGGACATGGCCCTGGCCTATGGGGCGGACGCGGTGTACCTGGCCGGGAACGCCTTCGGGATGCGGGCCTTTGCCGGGAATTTTGACCGGGAGGGACTGGCGGCTGCGGTGGAGGCGGCCCACGCCAAGGGGGTGCGGGTCCACGTGACCTGCAATACCCTGGCCCGCAACCACGAGGCGGCCCAGCTGCCCGAATACCTGGAGTATCTGGATTCCATCGGGGCGGATGCGGTGATTGCAGCCGGGGTGGAGGTGCTGGACCTTTGCAAGCGCCGCGCCCCCCACGTCCAGGTGCACATGTCCACCCAGACGGGCATCACCAACTACGAGGCGGCCCGGGTGTGGCATGAGCTGGGGGCTTCCCGGGTGATCCTGGCCCGGGAGCTGTCCCTGGACGAGGTGGCGGAGCTGAAGGCCAAGGCCCCCAGGGGGCTGGAGGTGGAGTGCTTCGTCCACGGGGCCATGTGCGTGAGCTGGTCGGGACGGTGCCTGCTCAGCAACTATATGACCGGGCGGGACGCCTCCCGGGGTGCCTGCGCCCAGCCCTGCCGCTACCAGTACGCGCTGATGGAGGAAAAGCGCCCCGGGGAATACTTCCCCGTGTTCGAGGAGAACGGGGAGACCTTCATCATGAACAGCCGGGACATGTGCATGATCGACCACATCCCGGAGCTGCTCCGGGCCGGGGTGGACTCGCTGAAAATCGAGGGGCGGGCCAAGAGCGCCTACTACGCCGCCATGACCGCCGCGGCCTACCGCCATGGGGTGGACGCGGCGGCGGAGGGAAGGCCCCTGGACCCCGTCTGGCGGGCCGAGGTGGACAAGGTGAGCCACCGCCACTACTCCACCGGCTTCTGGTTCGGCCAGCCGGGGCAGTACACCGACTCCGCCCGGTATGTCCGGGACTGGCAGGTGCTGGCCGTGGTGGAGAGCTGCGACGGGCTGGGAAACGCCAGGCTGTCCCTGCGCAACAAGTTCGCCGCCGGGGATGAGATCGAGGTGGTGGGCCCCGGTGTGCCCGCCTTTCCCATGAGCGCGCCTATGATGCGGGACGTGGACGGCTTTGAACTGCGGGAGCCCAGGAATCCCCGGATGGAGTTTTACATGAGGCTGCCAAGGCCGGCGCCGCCCCTGTCCATCGTGCGGGCCTGCCGTCCCAGTTCATAGCATAGCGCGGCGGCAGGCGCATAGGGACGCTTGGAGCGGAGCGAAGGTAAAAGCCCAAGACCCGCGCAGTGGGGCTGGGTTTTACCGAAGCCGCAGGACTTATTTTCCCGGCCGCGCGGCCAATGGGAGCGTGAATACACCCTACAAACTGCCTGGGCGTCCCGTCCAGGCAGTCTTTCCAGGGAGGGCTGGCTGGGCTTGCTTGAACATTGCCGCCATGCCCCAGCGGAGGGCCTTTTTCCGTCATATGTTGTTGATTTGCCCCTAAAATACAAATCCGTGGAGGAGAACACCATGAGAGAGATGCGCAGGTTTAAGCAGGCCCTGACCCGGGAGCAGTGCCATGAGATTTTGAACCGGGGGACCTCCGGCGTGCTGGCGGTGGCCGGGGAGGACGGCTGGCCCTACGCCGTGCCGCTGAGCTACGTGTGGAAGGACGGGCGGGTGCTGTTCCACTTCGCCCTGGCGGGCCACAAGCTGGACGCTGTCCGGCGGGAGGAGCGGGCGTCCTTCTGCGTGATTGACCGGGACCAGGTGGTGCCGGAGGAGTATACCACCTATTACCGCTCGGTGATCGTCTTTGGCCGGGCGCGGGTGATTGGGGACCCGGTGGAAAAGCGCCGGGCCATTGAGGCGCTGGCGGAGAAATACCGTCCCGGTTTCCCCGAGGCCATGGCGGCGGAGATCGACGGCTCCTGGGAGCGGTTTTTGATGGTGGAGCTGGTCCCCGAGCAGGTCACCGGCAAGCAGGCCAGGGAGCTGATGGAGGGGAATTGACGGGCGGAGGTTATGATCCGCGCCGTTTTTGCGTATATTGATCAGATATCAATCATGGGAGGTTCTTTCATGCTGGACGCCATTCTGGGCCGCCTCATCCCCCATTACGGACAGCCGGACGACCCGGAGGCCCGGAAGGGCTGCGGGCTGCTGGCCGGGGGAGTGGGACTGGGGCTCAACCTGCTGCTGTTCGCCGTCAAGCTGTGCGCGGGGCTGCTCACCGGGGCCATTTCGGTGACCGCCGACGCCTTCAACAACCTGTCCGACGCCGCCGGGTCGGCGGTGACACTGGCGGGGTTCAAGCTGGCCGCCCAGCGGGCGGACGAGCGCCACCCCTTTGGCCATGGCCGCATCGAGTACCTGGCGGGGCTGGCGGTGTCCCTGCTGATCCTGCTGGTGGGGGTGGAGCTGGTCCAGGGGTCGGTGGGGAAGATCCTGCGCCCGGAGCCCGCCGTATTCAGTGTGCTGGCGGTGGCGCTGCTGGGGCTGTCCATCGGGGTGAAGCTGTGGATGGGCTGGTTTTACGCCGCCATGGGCAGGCGGGCCCAATCCCCCACCCTGGCCGCCGCTGCGGCGGATGCCCGGTCGGACGTGCTGGCCACCTCGGCGGTGCTGGCGGGGCTGGCGGCGTCCCACTTTTTCCATGTGCAGCTGGACGGCTGGCTGGGGCTGCTGGTGGCGGCCCTCATCCTGCGCACCGGCTGGGGGGCCGCCCGGGATACGCTGGACCCCCTGCTGGGCACGCCCCCCGACCCGGCCATGGTGGCGGATATCGAAAAGCTGGTGCTGGGCTACCGCCAGGTCCTGGGCATCCACGACCTGGTGGTCCACGACTACGGCCCCGGGCGGCGGATGATGTCCGTCCACGCCGAGGTGCCCGCCGACGGTTCGCTGGTGGAGCTGCACGATGTCATTGACCGGGCGGAGCGGGAGCTGAAGGGGCGCTTTGGGCTGGAGGCGGTGATCCATCTGGACCCGGTGGAGATGGGCGACCCAGGCGCGGACCGGCTGCGGGCGCTGGCGGAGGAGCTGGCCCGGGAGCTGGACAGCGCCGCCACCATCCACGATTTCCGCCGGGGCGGAGGGGGGGAGGTATCCTTCGACGTGGTGGTGCCCTACGACGTGGCCCTGTCCGACCGGCAGGTGCGGGAGGCGCTGGCGGAAAAGCTGGCGCGGCGGGAGCCGGACTGCCGCCCGTCTATTGGGGTGGACCGATCCCACGTGTTGTAATTTTCCGTTGTTCACAAATTTCTCTGGAAATTTTGCAGCGTTCGACGTATAATGGCAGGAGAATAATCTGATGGCGCTGCGCCTTGCCTGCTCACGACGGCTCAGCGCATATTGAAAGGAAAGGGTGTATCCTAATGCCCCGCAGTATTCTCATCGTTGAGGACGACAAGAACATCGCCGACCTGATCCGGCTCTACCTGGAAAAGGAGGGCATGGTCTGCCATGTGGCCGGGGACGGCCTGGAGGGGCTGGAGAAGTTCCACGCCGTCCAGCCCGACCTGGTGATGCTGGACATCATGCTTCCCTCCATGGATGGCTGGTCCGTGTGCCGGAAGATCCGGGAGACCTCCAAGGTGCCCATCATCATGCTCACCGCGAAGGGGGAGCTGGAGGACAAGGTATCCGGCCTGGAAATGGGGGCGGACGACTATATCACCAAGCCTTTCGAGACGAAGGAGGTGCTGGCCCGGGTGCACGCGGTCCTGCGCCGCTTCGGCGAGGAGGAGCAGCCGGAAAAACGGCTCAGCTTCGACAAGCTGGTGGTCAACCTGGACTCCTATGAGCTGCTGGTGGACGGCAGGCGGGTGGACACCCCGCCCAAGGAGCTGGAGCTGCTCTACCACCTGGCGGCCGCCCCCAACCGGGTATTCACCCGTAACCAGCTTTTGGATGAGGTGTGGGGCTTTGACTACTTCGGCGACTCCCGGACGGTGGATGTACACATCAAGCGCCTGCGGGAGAAGCTGGAGGGGGTTTCCGAGCAGTGGAGTTTGAAAACCGTGTGGGGCGTGGGCTACAAGTTTGAGGTTGCCAACGGATGAAAACCATGTACGGCCGCCAGTTCGCCACCATGGTGGGCATGGTGCTGCTGTCCTTCCTCATGCTGGGCGCGTCCTTCGCTACGCTGAGCTACCAGTATACGATCCGGGAAAAAAAAGACACCCTGGAGCGCAACGCCAGGTATATCGCCCAGTTCACCTCCGACTCGGTGGAGTCCGGCGGCAAGCTGGTGTGGCAGACCCCGGCGTTCCAGAAATACCTCAGCTCGGTGGCCAAGGTGTCCGACTCCCACGTGATGGTGGCCACCCCGGAGGGGGTCATCGTCTACGCCACCAGCGGCAGCGCCGACCTCATTGAGTTCCAGTATGCCGAGCTGTCGCCCGCCACGGTGGCCAGCATTGTGGACGGCTCCCGGGTGGGGATGGACCAGCTGGACGGACTGTACCGGGAGCCCCGGTATCTGGTGGGCCTGCCCATCACCAACGACAAGGGCTACCTTCAGGGGCTGGTGCTGGTGTCGGCCTCCGCGTCCAACATCAGCGGGGTGTGGCGGGACCTGTCCGGCATCCTGCTGGTCACCGCCCTGGCCGTTGTTCTCATCGCGGCCATCATCAGCTCCGTGACCAGTATGCGCCAGTCCCAGCCCATCAAGGAGATCGCCGCCGCCGCGCGGCAGTTCGGCCTGGGCCGGCTGGACGTGCGGGTGGACGTGGGCAGCCGCCGGGACGAGGTGGGGGAGCTGGCCGAGGCGTTCAACGCCATGGCCGATTCGCTGGCCAAGAGCGAGCAGCGGCGCAGCGAGTTCATCGCCAACGTGTCCCACGAGCTCAAGACCCCCATGACCTCCATCGCCGGCTTTGCCGACGGCATCCTGGACGGCACCATACCACCCGACCAGGAGCGGCACTACCTCCAGATCATCTCCTCCGAGACCCGGCGGCTGTCCCGGCTGGTGCGCTCCATGCTGGACCTGTCCCGGCTGCAGTCCGACGAGCGGGCCGCCCAGCAGCAGTTCGACCTGTGTGAGACCCTGGTGCGGGCGCTGGTCACCCTGGAGGGCAAGGTGAACGCCAAGCGCCTGGAGGTGGACGCCCAGCTGCCCCAGGATGAGCCGGTCCCCGTGTGGGGGGACCAGGACGCCATCACCCAGGTGTGCTATAACCTGCTGGACAACGCCATCAAGTTCTCCCAGGAGGGGGGCGTGCTGGGGCTGGGGGTCAGCGTGAAGGGGGCCAAGGCCACCGTCACCATCAGCAACCAGGGCGAGACCATCCCCCCCGGGGAGCAGCAGCTGATCTTCGACCGCTTCCACAAGACCGACCACTCCCGCTCCGCGGACCGGGACGGGGTGGGTCTCGGGCTGTATATCGTCAAAACTATTCTCAACAGCCACAAGGAGACCATCTCCTGTGTCAGCGAGGATGGGGTGACCAAGTTTATTTTTACCATGACAAGAGCATAGCGCCAACGTTTTTGGATGGGAGGAATCCACTGTGGACAATTACCTCAACTACCGCTGGCCCAAAGGGCCCGGCGTCCAGCCGCCCCCGGTGCCCAGCGACAGGCCGCTCCCGCCTCCGCGCAAGGCCAAGCGGAGTGCGCGCAGCTGGCTGATCCCCACGGTGGCCGTGGTGCTGTGCCTGGCATTGCTGGGCGGGGCCAGCTTTTGGGCGGTGAACGGCATCGCCAATATCCTGGCGCAGATGGAGCCCGCCGGGCCGGATGAGGACCCCGGCGGCGACCCCCGCCCCTGGCCCAGCTGGGAGGCGCCCCGGGATTCCGACTGGACCCCCGACGACCTGCCCTGGGGGAAGCCGGACCCGTCCGTCACCCTGTCCGCCCAGCCCGCAGGCCCCGCCGTCACCGGCCCGGAGGTGTATGAGGCGGTGCGGCCCAGCCTGGTGTGCGTGGAGGCCGCCCACTCCAGCCAGTTCCGGGGGGTGAGCGTGGGCACCGGCGTGGTGGTGTCCGCCGAGGGCTATGTACTCACCAACTATCACATCATTGATGAGACGGTCAGCGTCCGGGTGCTGCTGCTGGACGATCCCAACCGCTACTTTACCGCAAAGGTCATCGGCTTTGACGAGGAATTTGATTTGGCCGTGCTGAAATTTAACCCCGGCGATGTGCGGCTCACCCCCGCCCGGCTGGGGGACTCCGACCAGCTTTCGGTGGGAGAGCGGGTGTACGCTGTGGGCAATCCCATGGGCTATCTGCTGGGCTCCATGTCCACGGGCATCGTGTCCGCCCTGGGCCGGGACGAGCAGGAGTCGGGCAGCGCCCTGGGCCTGATCCAGACCGACGCGCCGCTCAACCCCGGCAACTCCGGCGGGGCGCTGCTCAACGAGGCGGGGCAGGTGGTGGGCATTACCAGCGCCAAAATCACCGGCCTGTCCCGGGAGGACGGGGAAGCGGTGGAGGATGCTGCCGTTATTGAGAATCTGGGCCTTGCCATCCCCATCTCCGACGCCCTCCCCTTTGTCAACCACATTCTTGCCACCGGGGAGAGCTGGCGGCCCGCCATGGGCATACAGTGCAGCGCCGTCCAGGTGGATGGCCGCAAGGGCATCCAGGTGGGCGAGGTCACCGGCGATGCCCCCAGGGAGGCGGGGCTGAAAAAGGGCGACCTCATCGTTTCCGCCAACGGCGTGCCGGTGGCCACCCTGGTGGAGCTGCGGCGGGTGCTCTACCGCACCGGGGCGGGGGTGGAGCTGAGCTGTACGGTGGTGCGGGGCGGGGAGGAGATGGAAATCTCCTTTGCCCTGACCGACAGCCTGAAGCAGGACTGAGGGGCGGGCCATGGAACGGGATCAAGTGGCCGCCCTGCTGGCCGGGGCCCAGGGCTACCTCTCCGGTGAGGAGATGAGCCGCGCCCTGGGGGTGACCCGGGCGGCGGTGTGGAAGGAGATCGAGTCGCTGCGGGGGGCGGGCTGGCCCATTGAGTCGTCCACCCGGAAGGGGTATAGGCTGGCGGGGCCGCCCCCGGCGCTGTCCGCGCCCTACATCAGCGCGCGGCTGGGCCCCGGCAGCCTGTTTGCCGGGAAAATTACGGTGGAGCCGCTGGTGGACTCCACCAACACCCGGCTGAAGGCGCTGGCCCACGCCGCGCCCACCGGGACCGCCCTGCTGGCTGAGGAGCAGAGCGGGGGCCGGGGCACCCATGGGCGTTCCTTCCACTCCCCCCGTGGGGACGGGCTGTACCTGTCGGTGCTCATCCGGCCCCGGGTGGAGCTGGCCGACCTGCTCACCCTGACGGGGTGGGTGGCGGTGGCTGCCCGGGAAGGGGTGGAGCGGGCCAGCGGCGCGCCGGTGGACATCAAGTGGCTCAACGACCTGTACCTCAACGGCAGAAAGCTGTGCGGCATCCTCACCGAGTTCGCCCTGCTGGCGGAGAGCGGGGAGCCGGACTATGTGGTGACCGGCATGGGGATAAACATGAACCAGAGCGCCGAAACCTTCCGCGCCCAGGGGCTGGAGGGGGTCGCCGCCTCCCTGGCGGGGGAGGGCTGGCCCGTGGAGCAAAACCATCTGGCCGTGTGCCTGCTGGAGGCGCTGGATAAGCTGGTGCGGGATTTCCCGGAAAAACGGGGGGATTACCTGGAGCGCTACCGCGCCCACTGCATCACCCTGGGGCGGAGGGTGTCCTTCGACGGGGAGGGGACGGTTCAAACCGGCACCGCCGCCGGTGTGGACGGCCAATTCGCCCTGGCGGTGGACGGGGACGATGGAAAGCGGCATGTGGTGTCCTCCGGGACGGTGAAAATGATAGGATAAGAGCCCCGCGCGGTGCGCGGGGCTCTTTTTCCCCTGGGAGGGAGGCCGTCCAGCACCTGGCAAGGCTGGGCCCCGTCCCGATTCAAAATTTTTCCGTCCTGTTAACAAAAACGGGAGATTTGCCGATATATTCCATAGAGTAATATAGTATGAGAGGAGTGTGGAATATGGAGCTGCGCACCACCAGGGAGCTGCGGCGGAACGAACGGCTTACCAAGGCGATGGTCAAGGAGAAGGAGGGGAAGGGCGCTGCGGCCCCCGTCCAGCCCAAGCCCGCCCGTCAGGCCGCCGACAAGCTCACCCTGTCCCGTCAGGCGCTGGGCTATTTACAGGAGCAGAGCCGCCTGGCCTGGGAGCGGGAGCAGCGGCGGCAGAGCCGCATGGACGACAGCTTCAGCGCCATGGATACGGCAAAGGACCAACTGGACGCGATGGAGAAGAAGCTGAAGGTGATGAACAAGTGCCAGAAAATCGCCGCGTCCATCATGCGGGGGGACCGGGTGCCGCCGGAGGATATGGCGTACCTGATGAACAACGACCCGGAGGGCTATAAGCTGGCCATGGCCATGCGCCGGGAGAACCCGGACCCCGAGGACTGCGAGAGCGTGCTGGACGAGGAGGACCGGGACGGGGCGGCCTGTGGGGCGCAGGGGAGCGCCTGCGTCGAGGGCGCGGCCGCAGGGGGAGAGGCGTCCCCTGAGGCGGCCCAGGTCTGAGAAGCCGTGCCAAGGCTATTGGTACAGCTTCTAAGAAGCGGAGCGATACATATATATTAGGAGGCTGCCATATGGAAGAAAAGAGAATGATAAAGGTCATGGTAGACGGTGTGGAATATGCCTATCCCCAAGGGACGCCCTACCGCACCATCGCGGCGGATGTCCAGCCGCGCTTCCCCTATGATATCCTGCTGGTGAACCGGGATGGAAAGCTGTGTGAGCTCCACAAGTCCTTGGACCGGGACTGTTCGCTGAAGATGGTCACCGCCCAGGATATTCCGGGCATCCAGACGTATGAGCGCAGCGCGGTTTTTTTGATGCTGAAGGCATTTTATGACGTGGCAGGCCGGGAAAACGTGGAGCGCATCTGTGTGGAGTGCTCCCTCAGCCGGGCCCTCTTTATCCGTGCGCTGGGTGCCTTTACCCTGGACCGGGCCCTGCTGGACCGGGTGGAGGAGCGGATGAGGGAGCTGTCCGCCCAGGCGCTGCCGATTGAAAAACGCTCCATCAGCACCGACGACGCCATAGAGCTGTTCAAGCAGGAGCGGCTGGTGCACAAGGCGCAGCTGCTCAGCTTCCGCATCAACTCCCATGTCAACGTGTACTCGCTGGACGGCTTTGTGGACTATTTCTACGGCTATATGGTGCCGGACACCGGATATATCAGGTGCTTTGGCCTGGAGCTGTTTGAAAGCGGCTTTGTCCTGCGCCTGCCCACCCGGAAGGACCCCGGCCGTTTGGGGGAGTTCAAGCCGGCCATGAAGGTGTTCCGGGAGCTGTACGACTCCAACCTGCGGGCCGAGGCGCTGAATATTTCCAATGTGGCGGAGCTGAATACCGCCGTCTCCCAGGGCAGGGCCACGCCGATTATCCTGACCTATGAGGCCATGATGGAAAAGAAAATCGGCGATATCGCCGCGGAGATCGCCGCCCGCAGGCAGGTCCGCTTTGTCATGATCGCGGGGCCGTCCTCCTCCGGCAAGACCACCTTCTCCCACCGGCTGTCCACCCAGCTGCGGGCCTGCGGGCTCCGGCCCCACGCCATCGCCACGGACAACTATTTTGTAAACCGGGATAAGACCCCCCGGGACGAAAACGGACAATACGATTTCGAGGGCCTGGGGGCCATGGATGTGGAGCAGTTCAACACGGACATGGTGCGGCTGCTGAACGGCGAGACGGTGGAGATTCCCACCTACAACTTCAAAAAGGGAATCCGAGAGTACAATGGGAATTTCCTGGCCCTGGGGGAAGGGGATGTCCTGGTCATTGAGGGCATCCACTGCCTTAACGATCAGTTCACATACGCGCTTCCCAAGGAAAGCAAGTACAGGGTTTACATCAGCTGCCTCACCACGCTGAATATTGACGACCACAACCGCATCCCCTCCACCGACGCCCGTCTTCTGCGGCGGATCGAGCGGGACGCCCGGACCCGGGGCTACAGCGCCCAGGCCACCATCAAAATGTGGCCCTCCGTCCGGCGGGGTGAGGAGAACAATATCTTTCCGTTCCAGGACAGCGCGGATATGATCTTCAACTCCGCGCTGATCTATGAGACGGCCCTGCTGAAGCCCTATGTGCAGCCCTTGCTCTTCGGCGTTCCCCGGGACAGCGAGGAGTACATCGAGGCCAAAAGGCTGCTGAAATTTTTAAACTATTTCCTGCCCATTCCTGCGGACAACATCCCCAAGACATCCCTGATGCGCGAGTTCATCGGCGGAGGCTGCTATCACGCCTGAGTGGAATGTGCGCGGCCGCATGGGGAAGCGCCGCCGGCCGAAGGGCGTTCCATCGCCGGTTCAGCCCAGTTAGAAATCCTGCCCACAAGGGCCGGGAGTGTCATTGCCAGTGGTAAAATGCAAGAAAATGATGGAGGAAACATGTAAATAGCAGCGGGGGAGGTAAAAAAGGCAGGCCCGCAATAGAGTGCTTTAGTTTCTTGGGCAATTCTGCGTACCGTCTTGCTGTGCTATGGTCTATGCGGGGCATTTTTCCTCCACATTTTCTTTCTTTTTATCATGGGTACTTGCAAAATGCAAGGCAATCAAGTATAATGGTTAAGTCCCACATCTATTTTGCGCATTGCATTGTCAAAAAGTGAATGATCGGCTAATTTACTGTATAAAGCAGAATTTGAGAGAAGGACGTGCCATGGACTGGTGGATATGCTTCTTCATATTGCTATTCTGCACTGTGATGTATCTTCTGTATATCAAAGGTCTTGCGGTATCAAAAAGCATACAGGCAATTTTGTGTGTATTTCGACCAGGGAAAGATGCAGACAGGGTAACACTGGATTCCTGCACTGGTTGGGTCAGACATGTGGGCAGATTCCATGGAGACAGAACATACGAGTTTACCTTTGATTGTCAACTGTCGAAAGGAGATGCAGAGGTATTCTTACTAGACAGGCACAAGCAACAATTATTGAAATTAAATCGGCAGTTTCCTACTGGAAGGGCAGAATTAGGGGGGAAAAGTATATACTACTTGCGTTGGGAATTTAAAAATGCCACAGGCAAATGTGAACTGCACTGGTAGAGAAAATATGTTGTGTGGAAAAATTTCCCGGTGTTGATATGGTATGAGTATGTGCAATTTTAAATACAGGGGTAGAACAAGGTTAATAAGGGACATAGTTAAACGCTGTTTGAAAAAGAAGGCTTTTGCTTCGAACAGCGAAATAGTGATGGCCGCCAAGCAAGCGAAGGTGAGACAAAGCATTCGGTATGTCATGTCTGGTGGTCATTCTGCGAAACATAGTTTCCTATTTATGTTCCTGTTTCCGCGCCGGTATCTGATTTATGCAGTATTTGTTTTTTCGCACACGGCCTGCTTGTGGGCAAAGTTTGGATAGGTATCATATCGGGGTGTTGCGCAGTTGGTAGCGCGCCTGCTTTGGGAGCAGGAGGCCCGGGGTTCGAGTCCCCGCACTCCGACCAAAATGTGTTGATGAAAAAGATGCACACGAAAAATCCGCACTTCGGTGCGGATTTTTCGTGTCTTATTATCTGTTTTGCGCAAATATAGGGAACAAATTTACAGCGTTTACAAAAACAGAAGGCGTGATTCCAAAATTACGAAAAAAAGATGCAAAAACGGCTCTGCAGCTCTGTTTTTCCGTGGTTATTATGGTGGACTTGACTCGAACTCTTAAGCACTCAATTTTGGAAGGCCCTTCAAAGGAGCTCGTGTCCACTGTTCTCCCCTCCCCCGCTGTTCAGGAATAGTTCTGGAGATCGCAGGCGGGGTGTGATAGTGTTACCGCTATCAAAAAGGAGGTTTCCAGCATGGAGTATAAGTTTTACTTGGAGCAGAAATATCTGCACGAGGGCCGGGTGGAAGCCCGCATCCTCACTGCCGCCCAGGCCGAAACCATGGGTTACGAGGACAACTACCAGCACAGCCGCGCAGACCACAAGCTGTATGTGGACGGGTTCGACAGTCTCGACGCCCTTCACAGCTATTTGAGCGACCTGGCCAACTGCACCCTGGTGGAGTAACACACCGCTGATCGCCCATGACCAGCAGGAGCGCTGGTCGTGGGCGATTTTTTGTTCTGTTCGGTTTGGTAGTTCTGATTGCTTTGTCTCTCGTTCTTTGGTGCTTGTGGTAATAGCTTTGTCGTGACCTTTCGTTTATACTGGCTTCACAATCAAAAGAAAGGAGCGCGACGCCATGCCAGCCACAAAAAATCTTTGTGCTCAGCTCCCAATCGACCTGCATCAGAAAATCTCGGAAGCCCGGGAGCAGGCGGGGCTTACCACTGCCCAGTACATTACCGCCCTCATCACTGAATACTTCAAAATGAAAGAAAACGGAGGCAATGAAATCATGACAAACGGTAAAACCAGAACCCTCGCCTTCCAAATCGACGAAGAACTTTTCCAGCGCATCAAGGACCACCTGGACCGGGAGAGCGCCCGGCTGGGCCGTAAATTCACCCAGCGGGAGTTCGTGATGGGCCTGATCGAGCAGGCACTAGCGGAGGCCGAAGCCGGGCTGGAGGCCAGCCCCGATACCGCCCCTGTCAGCCCCAACGAAGCCCCCGAGGAGCCGGACGAGGACGAGGGCCAGGCAGAGGACAAGGGCCAGCGTTGAGCCGCCCACAGCCCCGTGTGAGCCCATCCAGATCACAACAGTACAGAGACAGCAGCGGCCTCGGAGCCTGCCCGAACAGGGCGGTCTCCGGGGCCGCTTTTTTCGTTTTCAGCCAGCCAGGACGGGTGCCACATCGCGCCAGACGTCCTCCAGCTTCCGGGCCTGAAAAGCCCGGCCCTCCTCCACTGTGGCAGTGCGGATGCGGTTCAGCTTCCCACAGTCCGGGCAACTGGCAGGGCTTGGCCGCCGCTTCCAGCTCGAAGTGGCAGTGATCGCAGACAAACACCATTTCTTCCACTCTCCCTGTGCATTTCAATATCTGAGGCACAGCCACCGGCTGTGCCCCGTTTCTCTAAAAATAGTATACCACCCGCACCCCCGACAATCAAGCCATAGTGGCACTTTCCACATTTCCCACAAAATATGGTATACATAACATTTGTTTCCCAACCCTTCCCAGTGGAAAGCAAGTCCTGCACGGGCTTTGACCGCCCGTCAAAACAACGAAAGAAAAACTACCGAACAGGCCGGGAGGGTGCCCCCAATTGTGGGGCATCCTCCCGGCCTGTTTTGCGTTTCAGCCGAAGGAAGTGAGCACCACGAGACAGCGAACAGACCAGGATGAGTTCTGGAAATTTACAGATGAGGAGATGGAAACGGCCAAAAACACAGACCTGCCGGACCTTTTGGAACACCTGGGTTACCATCCAAAGCGGACTGGGCGGTACTACACCACTCGAGAGATGGACAGTCTGATGATCAAGAACCGCCGCACCTGGAGGCGGTACTCGGAGAACACGGGCGGCGATGCTATCACCTTCCTCCAGCGGTTCGAGAACATGGGCTTCCGGGAGGCGGTGGACTATCTGTTGGACTTCAATGGGCAGGCCAGAGATCCCGACGAGGACAGACGGTCCAGGGCTCCTCCCAAGGAGGATGAGCGCCCGGAGTTTGCCCTGCCTCCGGCCAATTCGGACAACCGCCGGGTGTTTGCCTACCTGCGTAAGCGTGGAATTGCGCCCCAGGTGATCCGGGCCTTCCTTAACAGCGGCCTGCTGTACGTCGTCGGGGCAAAGTCCGCTCCATGGGAAACGCCCTTCGGGCATTCCCCACTACGCTCCCTTGCCCCTCCTCTCCCCACAAAGCCTGAAGGGCGGCTTTGCGGGGCCCCGCGCGAGCCCAGCGAAGCGGGTCGCGTGGGGAAAGGAGGAGCGGCGAAATGAGCGAGCCCTGCCGCAGGCGGCAGGGCGAGGGATATGGAGCATGCGACGACGCGATGAGCTTCTGCACCCTCCACCGGGAGGCCCGGTCCAACGCCATCGCCCTGTGCGGGCTCTATGAGGGCGGGCTGAACCGCTACCTGAAGGACCACCCCCATCTGAACCATGTGGTGCTGTGTTTGGACAACGACGGTCCGGGCCAGGAGGCTACGGAGCGGCTGCAGGCGGAGTACGAGGGCCGGGGGCTGAAGGTGTCCACCCGCACCCCGAGCAAAGGAAAAGACTGGAACGACTATCTGCAAACCCGTGGCCCGCCCCGGGAAAGGGGGCGATAGAAATCAAGTACATTTAAGGTATTATTCAATCAAAATTGGGAGGAACTCAACATGAAACGTATCTTTACTGCGGTGTGCGCCCTGGCCCTGCTGATGGCCGGATGCACCCCTGCCCTGGCCGCCGAGGCCCCTGAGCTGTCCGCACCGCCCACCCAGGAGCCGGAGCGGAGCTGCTACTACCCCGTCAAGGTGGACGAGTACACGGCAGGGCCCCTGGATGAGCTTCGCATCGATAAAGTGTACCAGCTTTCCCTGGGCGACGACCCTTCCGGCATCCCCACCGAGGACTTCACCCGCAACGGGCGGCTGTATTACCTGCTGGACATGGTCCGGAAGGACGAGGTGGGCGTGGACACGCAGACCCACACCGAGACGGTGACCCTAGCCAGCGATACCGACAAGATGGACGCCATCCTCCAGCGGTTGGACGCTGAAATGGAGTTCACGACGGAGGACGGTTACACCGGAGTTCTCCGTCTGGATCACACCAGCGTCCAGGTCACCACGGACGGCTACGCCAGCAAGACCACCTCCCTGTCCGCCACCCGGACCTATCCAAACCTGTCTGAAGCGGACGTCTCTCTGATCCCCAAGTCCATCACCGACAAGGGCCTGACGCTGAACCTGGCCGATGTGCAGTGGTCCAGCGCCGAGAGCACCGATGGCGAGGGCGGTGTGGTCACTCACTACACTGCCACCGCCAGCTACAGCGGCAGCGCCACCAGCCGGTACGCAACCGGGTACACGGTCACAGCCAACTACACCGGTGAGGTGTCTAAGACGGACTGCCAGGTGGTAACTTACACCGCCACCTTTGGCAGCGTGGAGGCCCCGGGCGAATCCGAGGCACCTGCCACAGATGATCCCAGCGCCTCTGCTGACCCGGACCAGCCCTCTGTTCCCTTCAATTGGGCGGAGATCAAAACCCCGCTGATGATCGGCGGCATGGTGCTCATTCTGGTCATCGGCGGGGCGTTTGCCCTCAAAAAAATTCGAGAAAGAAGGTAGCAGCCTATGAAAAGAAAACTAAGCGCCATCCTGTCCGCCGTCATGCTGTGCGCCCTGTGTGTGGCCCCGGCCAGCGCATTGGAATACAGCATTGATGCCCCGGACGATTATCTGTTCGGGCGGCCCACCAGCGACGACACCATCTACGAGTGGGAGAACCCCAATGTGGACCGCTCCAAGAACACTGCCCTGATCCCGCCCGGCTTCGGCACCCCCACCAGCTATCTGCCCAACTCCGGCGAATATCTCACCCCAAACCTGGTCCCTGATGCCCTCAACGGCGGGTTGGTCAACCAGGTGGGCAGCGTGGGCAACCCGGATGGTGGAACCTCTGTGGATACCTCGGGCAGCGGCTATCCCGTTGCTGACACCAGCGTCTCTGTGGACGGCTCCGGTTTCCCCACAGTGAGCGGCAGTGTGTCCAACGGTGGGCAGACCGTGGCCTTCACCGAGGTCACCAGCGACCTGTATTACAGCAACGGCAGCCTGGGCACCTTGAAGATCCCCTCCATTGGTCTCACCGTGGGTGTCTACGAGGGCACCGGGTCCGCCCCGCTGCTGAAGGGCGCGGGCCATTTCGAGAACACCAGCATCTGGAATGGAAATGTGCCAATCGCGGGCCACAACAGAGGTGTGCGCAACGATTTCGGCAAAATTCACACCCTGAAATCCGGCGATATCATCACCTTCACCACGGCGCTGGGCACCCGGACCTATGCCGTCGCCAGCGTGACCAAGGTGGATGTGTCCGACACCTCCGGCCTGGCCTCCACCGCCGAGAACTGTATCACTTTGTATACCTGCGTGGAGGATCAGCCCGCCTACCGCTGGTGCGTCCGGGCCCTGGAGCGGGCTGCGTAAGCTGTCCGGGGACAGCCCCGGCTGTTCGGCGATAGTATTCGACTTTGGCCCCCGGTTGTGGTAGTGTTGCGCTTGCGGAACCAAAACACAACTGAACAGGAGGTCAACGCTATGAAAAAAGGAACAGCCATCACCTTTGCCGTGGGCGTGTTCGCGGGCATGGCCCTGTGCGGCCCCGCCGCCCAGGCGGCCACCAACCTCACCGCCTCACTGAGCAATCAGCCCATCTATGTGGACGGGCAGCGGGCGTCCCTCACAGCCTACTCCATCGGGGGCAACAACTATGTGAAGCTTCGGAACATTGGCGAGGCAGTGGGCTTCAACGTCTACTGGGACGGCGGCGCGGTGCAGGTTGAGAGCAGCAAGCCCTATACCGGCATCGGCCCAGCTACCCAGCCCCCCAGCACCGTCACCATCCCCACGGACGGCTCCCGGTACGTTCCCAAGGACGGGGACAAAATCGCCTGCGGTGACGGCACCACCTATACTATCACCGACGCCAGCGGCTATGACGCGAGTATGTTCGCAGACGGTCCCCTGGGACCGCTGCCCACCGCCTCCTGCGATTGGAGCAGCTTCCCCTCCATCTCCCTTCCCCCAGCGGAAGCCCGCCACTTCTCTCTGCCGGACGGCGAGTACCTGTTTCTCCGCAACCTCTACGAGACCCGCCGGATGCAGTACGTCCTCATGAATCTGGCCGGGACCCACCCGGACACCAGCCAGGGCGGGCGGCTCCGCTACGGCTCCAAGGGCACCCCCTACGTTTCCATCGGCCTCACCATCCCGGACGATCTCACCGCACATTCCTTCTGGCCCTGGCGGGAAAGCGAGCTGACCAACAATTTTAACTCCTGCCCGCCTGGAAAATACTATGTGGAAGCCTGGGACGTGTTCAAAAACGGCAAGTTCCTCTATACCGAGTACAAAATCGCAACAGACATCTGACAATTCAACAACCATCGACCAAGGGAGCGCCAAACGGCGCTCCCTTTCATTATGGGAGGTATTCATTTGAAAAAACGTTTGTTATCCCTGCTTCTTGCCCTGGTCATGGTGGCGGGCATGATACCCGCCGCCATTTCCCCGGCCTCCGCCGCCGACAGCGTAGAGGAAGCCCTGGGCGAAATCAACATCTACAACAGCGGCGTTGTCCTGGACTACCTGTGCGTCAACGGCATCGCAAAAAAGCAGCCCTACGACTACTACCTTTACACCAACTCCAAGGGTGAGCAAGTGGAGGTTCCTGTGTACTGCGTCAGCCCCACCCAGTACGGCGTCACCGAGACCGTGGGCGCGGGCGAGAGCATCAAGTACACCGCCAACGAGAAGTCCAAGGACCCCAAGATCATGGGCATCGTAGCCAACGGCTACCCCACCAAGTCTCTGTCCGAGCTGGGGGTAAACTCCAAGTATGAGGCGTGGTACGCCACCAAGACCGCCCTGTGGTGCTATCTGCTGTCCTCCTGGGACATCTCGGCCCTGTCGGTCAACCCCAACTGCTCCGATCAGGCCGCGGCCCAGCGGGTGCTGGCAGCGGTGAAAAAGGCATACGGCGGCATCGCCTGGACCTCCAACATGGAACCCGGCATGACCTGCACCCCGGACAAGTCCGTGGCCTACGATGTGACCATCGACGGCAAAGCCTACAAGCAGCAAATCTACACCGCCTCATCCCTGACCTGGGTGTGCGGCACCGACATCAAGGTGGGCTTTTCTAACCCGGACGACGCCCCTGCGGGCACCCGGATCGTGGACATGGACAATAAGGATATCACCGCCATCTCCACGGAATATGTCCAGGGCCAGGGCTATGTGGGCCAGTTCAAGGTGCTCTATCCCGCCGACGCGGTGAAGGGCAAGACCGGCTCCGTCCAGCTCTCCCTCAATGCGGAGGTCTATCAGTACGCCATTTTCTATGCCGTCTGCGCCGAGAAGAACAAGTACGGCAACCTCCAGAACTACATGGCGACCACCGACCCCACCACACCCATCCGCATCAACGCCATCAGTGCCTACTCCGGCGGTCCCGATGTGCCTGATACCCCCGATACCCCCGACACGCCCGATACGCCGGACACCCCCGCACCTGGCCCCGGCTCCCTGCGGATCGTGAAGCTGGAGACGGGCACCGAGATCCCGCTGTCCGGGGCGGTCTTCGAGGTGGTGGGCCCCAACGGAGACACCATCGGCAGCTTCGCCACCGATGGGAGCGGTACCATTGTCATCCCCGAGGCGGAGCCCGGAAATTATACCGTTCACGAACGATCCGCGCCGAAATTTCACCTGCTTTGTAAAAATGACGCCCAAAATGTCACCGTGGTGCAGGACAAGGAGGCCGTGGTGACCTTTTACAACGACCCCTACGGGTCCTTGCGGGTGGAGAAGTACAGCAACACCGGCGAGAGCCTGGAGGGCGTGACGGTTCAGATCAAGCACATTGAGAGCGGTGCTACCCAGTCCGCCCAGACGGGGCCGGGGGGCGTGGCCGTGTTTGACGAGCTGAAGCCCGGCGCTTACGAGGTGCTGGAAACCGCCGGCATCAAAGGCTGGATCGCGGACACTAGCTCCATCGTCAACGTCAACGTGGTCACGGGCCAGACGTCCACGGTGACCCTGACCAACAAGGAGCTGCCCGGCCTCAAGATCATCAAGTATGACCGGACCACCATGGAGGTTTTGCCCGACGTCACCTTTACCGTCTGGCGGGACGGTGAACTTTTGGGTGACTTTAAGACCAATAATTTGGGTGAAATTCTGCTCACTGACCAGAAACCGGGTACTTATGTGGCGCAGGAAAAGCAGAGCGACGACGCCCACATCACCGTCACCACCGCCCAGCAGGTAGAGCTTCACGCTGGAGACGGCATCAAGGAGCTGGTGTTCTTCAATGACCTCAAACCCGGTATGCACCTCATCAAAGTGGACAGCTCCGACCTGTCCAAGCCCATCGCCAACGCCCGCTTCAAGTTTGAGGCGGCGGACGGGAGCTGGGGACCCCTGGAGCTGACCACCCTGGAGGACGGCGCCATCGACTTGTCCAAGCTGCCCGCAGGCGCGGCGGTGGTGACTGAATTGGATTGTCCGGGCTATGTGATTGACGAGGCCCAGCGCATCATCGAGCTGAAGCCCAACGAGGTGGCCCAATTCGTGTTCACCAACAGCAAGAAACCCTCCCTCCACCTGCTGAAAACCAGCTCGGACGGCACTCCGATGGAGGGCGTTTCCTTCCGGCTGGCCAAGATCGAGGACGGCACCCATTACCTGGACCGCAAGACCTCGGCCACAGGCGAAATTTTGTGGGAGGGCTTGGAGCCCGGCGTGTACTCCCTGGTGGAAACGGCCACGTTAAACGATCACATTCTGAGCACAAAGGAGCATCATATCGAGCTGTTTCCCGGAAAGGTCAGCACTATCGTGCTGGAAAACCACAAGCGGCCCAATTTGTACGTCTATAAAAACGACGCGGACGATGGATCGCCTATCGCCGATACGGTTTTCACCGTCCGCGCGGCGGACGGGCACTCCGTGGATGAGATCAAAACTGGGCCCGACGGAAAGGCGGAGCTGAAGAACCTCCTGCCCGGAGTGTACGAAATCACCGAAAAGTCCGTTCCCTCTCCCTGGCTGAAGGACGCCCCCAGCCAGTTGGTGACGCTGTATCCGGACCGGGACCACACGGCCTACTTCAAGAACCATAAGCGGCCTGTCATCGAGATCATCAAGGAAAACGCGGTCACTTTTGAGCGGCTGGCCAATGTGCCTTTCCAGGTCTGGTACGCCTCCAACAACACCAGCACCGGCGAACTGAACGACCTGGGCGTGTTCTACACGGACGAGAATGGCCGCATTGAGTTGGACGGCACCAAAATGGGCACCCTTGGCCTGCGGGACGGCTGGTTCCGGGTAAAGGAGCTGGAACCGCTGAAGGGCTTCGCCAAGGCGGCTCCGGACACCCAGGAGGCGTTCATCCCCGCGGGCCAGGGCCACACTTTCGTGTTCCGCAACCAGCCCCTGTCCGCCATCTGCGTGTGGAAGTATGATTCTCAGCACCCCAATGTGGCCATTGAGGGGGCGGTGTTTCAGATCCGCTATCTGTCCGGCAATACCTCCGGCACGGGCGGCACTGTGATCGGCACCTATCAGACTTCAAAAAATGGCAGCTTCACGGTAACCGGGTTGAAAAAGGGAACTTATATCGTGGAGGAGCTCTCCAGTGACGGGAACCACGTGATCGACACGCCGCCCCAGACCGTGTATCTCTCCGGCGAGGAGCAGGAGGTCATCCACGTCCGCTTCGGCAACAGCGCTATGGGCAGTTTGCTGGTCAAGAAGGCGGACGCCAGCGATGGCAGTCCGCTCAGTGACGTGGAGTTTTTTGTCACCACCTCGGACGGCACCGTGGTGGGCGACGCCAACGGCAAGTTCGTGACGGACCGCGCGGGAACCTTCATCGTCAGCGGGATCGAGCCCGGCACGAGCCTGGTGGTCAAGGAAACCAGGGCAAAACCGGGCTACCTGCTGGATGATGTGCCCCAGGTGGCAAAAATCAAGGCCGGACAGACTGTGACCCTGGAATTCAGGAACAAAAAGCAGGGGAATCTCATCATCCACAAGCTGTCCAGTTTGGACAAAAGCCCGATTGAGGGGGCGCAGTTCAAATTGACCTATGCCGACGGCAAAGTGGTGGACACGGCGGATGGCAAGCTGTCCTCCAACGGCCTGTATACCTCCAATTCCGAGGGCCAGATCGTGATTCCCAACGTCACCGGCACCATCATCTGCACAGAGGTGTCCAGCACCCCCGGCTTTGCAATCGACCCCGAGACCCGGACGCAGACTGTGGTGGTCAACCCCGGCGACGACACACAACAGCTCTATTTTTATAACACCCCCCTCTGCTCCCTCACCCTCTCGAAGGTGGATTCGGTCACTGGAAAGCCCGTACCCAATACTACCTTCACCTTAAAATACGCCAATGGTGAGGTGATCGGAAAATACACCACCGGGAAGGACGGGACCGTTACCGTGTCCGGCCTCCTGCCCGGTTCCACCGTGGTGGCTGTTGAAACCAAGGTGCCCGACACCCACGTGCTCAACACCACGCCCCAGACCATCGTCTTGAAAAGCGGCTCCAATGCTGTGACCAGCGGCGGCGGTACCAACGTGACTCCCCCCAGCGGCGACACCGGGGGCGGCAACAACCTGGATTTTGAAAACGATCCCAAGATGACCCTCACGATCCGCAAGTACATCACCGGCACCAACCGGGAACCCTTGGCCGGGGTGTGCTTCAAGGTGACCACCGGCGACGGCGCGGCGGTTGGGTCCGGCGACGGCACTTTTTATACCAATTCGGCGGGTGAGATCGTGATCGAGGGGTTGGAGCCCGGTATCACCGTCACCGCGCGCGAGGTATCCACTGTAGAGGGCTTCGTGCTGGACGGCGAGCCCAAAACGGTGAAGATCAAAGCGGGCAAAGAGGCCCCGGAGATGATCTTCTGGAACGCCAGGGCCGGGACCCTCGTCATCCGCAAACTGGATTCCGTGACGAAAAAACCGCTGAGCGGGGTGCAGTTCGAATTGACCTACCCGGACGGGCGGTATGTGGACGCAGACAACGGCCATCTGTCCTCCAAGGGCATCTTCCAAACGGATCAGAATGGCGAGATTCGCGTGTCCGTCACCGGCACAGTCGTGGCAAAGGAGGTCAGGAGCATCCCTGGCTACTCCATCGACCCCGCCACCCAGATCCAGACGGTAGAGGTCAATCCGGACGACACGCAATATTTGACGTTCTACAATGCCCCCGCTGGCAATTTTGAGCTGATCAAAGTGGTGGAGGGGAACAAGGAGAAGCGCATCCCCAACGTGACCTTTGAAATCCGCCGTGCCGATGACGACGCTCTCGTGGACACCATCACCACGGACAGCGAGGGCCGCGCCACGCTCCAGTTGGAGGCGGGGAATTACTATGCGGTTGAAACCGAGTGCCCGAAGGAGTTCAAGCTGGACGCCACCCACCACACCTTTAATGTGAAGGATGGGAAAAACACCACTTTGACCGTGGAAAACAAGGCTTTCTCAGGCATTTTGATTCACAAAACCGATTCTACCACGGGCAAGGGAATCTATGGCGTGAGCTTTATCCTCTACGACAGCACCAACAAGCCCATCGGACAGTACACCTCCGACGACCGGGGGTACGTGTACATCGAGGACCTGACGGACGGCGGGCGCTACTACCTGCGCGAATTGGAGAACGAGGGCTATATCCCCGACACCCAGATGAAAACCGTCTATGTCAAGGCGGGCGAGACCACCCTCATCGAGTGGAAAAATACGCCCATCACAGCGCAAATCCAGATCACCAAGAAGTCCGCGGACTACAACCCCACCAACGGTCTGCCCGCTGGCACGCTGCTGGAGGGTGCTGTGTTTGAGATTCGGGACAAGGCGGGGAATCTGGTGGACACCATCCGATCCGACAGCAGGGGCGTGGCCACCTCCAAGCCTCTCCCGCTTTCGCGCTATACCATCCGCGAGGTCAAGGCTCCGGCCAATTACGGGGTCAGTGACCAGGAGCTCACCGCCTACCTGGAGCACGCGGGCGAGATCGTCCGCTTCGAGGTGACCAACAAGGCCCTGTCCACCGGCGTGTCCATCACCAAGACCGGACCCAAGCAGGCCATGGCGGGCCAGCCGGTGAATTACACCTTCTCCAGCATCGGCAACAACTCCAACGTTATGCTCACCTCGTTTTATTGGAGAGATACGCTTCCCGCCGAGGTGCGGCTGGACACCGTGGTGACCGGCACCTATAACTTCCCGGGCCGCTATAAGATCACCTACCGGGTGAACGGCGGGGAGCCCCGGACGCTGGCGGACAACTTGTCTACCCAGAAGAACTACACTCTGGCGGCGTCCTCCGCCGCACTGGGGTTGGCCTCCAACGAGCGCGTCACCGAGATCATGTTCGTGTTCGGGCAGGCCCCCGCTGGCTTTGCCCAGGTGGAAAAGCCCATGCTGAAATGTACCGCTGTGCGGAACATGGCTTCCGCCGCCTTCACCAACATCGCCGACGTGGGCGGTGTGTACAATGGCGTGTGGGTCCAGGCCATCAGCCGGTGGGTGACCACTGTCTACGGCAAGCCCGTGATCCCCACCCTGCCCAAGACCGGATATTGAGCTCTAACGGGGGACCCGCCGCGAGGCGGGTCCCTACATTATAATAAAGGAGAAATCGACCATGCTGAAAATCACAGCCACCGGCAACCTGACCAACGACGTGGAGCTGAAGCTGAACGAGACCACGGGCAAGCCCTACGCCATCCTGCGCATCGCTTCAGACCGCCGCTACCGCACCCGGGACGGCAGACACCTCACCGACTTCATCTCCATCAAGGTCCGGGATAAGCTGGCCCAGCGGTGTGCCGCCTATGCGGTGAAGGGCTGCAAGCTGACTGCCCACGGCGACTTCGAGACCATCGTCTTTGACGGTGAGCCCCACCGCCAGCCCGGCTTTCTCATCAAAGCCAGCGAGGTGGAGTTCCTCTGGCCCCAGGAGGTAGCGGAGGCCGCCAACGCGCTCCCGGACCCGGCTGATGATGCCGACCGGGCTGCCGCTTGATGCGCAGCACCGGCATCGAGCACGCCAGCGCGGACCGCTCCCCTGTTGTCCTGCCTGAGATGGCCCAGCTGCTCCCCCCGTTGACAGGGGAGCAGTTGGCCGCGCTGGAGGTGGACCTGCTGGCCAACGGCTGCTATTCCCCCATCATTGTCAACGAGGATATGGTGATCGTGGACGGCCACCACCGATATGAGTTGTGCGAGAAACACGGCCTCCCGTATAAAATGGCCGTGTTTTCGTTCGCAGATATGCTGGAGGCCAAGCAGTGGGCGCTGGACACCCAGAAGGGCCGCCGCAACCTGGATAAGTGGGAGCTGGGCAAAATTGCCCTCAAGCTGAAGCCGGACGTTGAGGCCAGGGCAAAGGCCAACCAGTCCGCCGCTGGCGGGGACAAATCACATCAGGGAGCGCTTTTGGCAACATTGCCAGAAGCGCTCCCGTCTGTCAATACTCGCAAGGAACTGGCGGGCGCTGTCGGCTTGGGTGAGCGCACCATGGGCAAGGTGATGCAGATCGACGAGCATGCCCCCGCGCCCATTCGGGAGGCCCTGGACAGCGGCGAGCTGTCCATCAACCAGGGCTACAACCTGACCCGGCAGCTCAAGGAGGTGCCGGAGGAGGAACGGGACCAGGCCGCCGCCCAGGCGGTGGAGCTGGCCAAGGCAAAAAAGGAGATCCGGGCCCTGGACGCCGAGGCGGACCACCGGGGCAAAATCGCGGCGCTGTTCTGCAAAGCCTTTGAGCAGGCGGTCCTGCTCACGCCCACGGAGGAAAATGTACGTCTGTGGGTGGAGGGCACCCGGATGCGTACCGATGAGATCGCGGACTCCGTTCAGGAGGCCCGGGAACTGTCCGAGGTGTTTTCCACCATCGCGGAGATCTTGGAACGGATGCTGCCGGTAGAGACGGACATCGTGGAAGGAGGAGAACGTAATGATTGACAGGGCGCAGGTGGAGCGTTTGCGAAAGCGGTACCCCATCGGCTCCCGGATCGAGCTGGTGGAGATGACAGATGACCCGCAGCCCATTGAGTCTGGCACCATGGGGACGCTTCGGGATATTGACGATGCGGGCACCCTTTTTGTTACCTGGGATAACGGACGCGGTCTGGGCCTTATACCGGGCAAAGATGTTTTCAACGTCCTGCCGCCGGATCAGCCCGAGAAGGCCGGTCCCGACGCACCGAGCAAGCCCCAGTCCCGGCACAAAACCGGGCGCGGCGGGCAGGAGCGGTAGTTTGGTAGACTTCTAAAGTAAATAATCGGCTGGGCCGGGGCACTGATGTGCTCCGGCCCTTACATTTATAAATAACAGGAGTGTTTGAGAAATGGCAGTTTTCAGAGTGGAACGGACGCGGGATTACACCGTCATGTCCAATTTTCATTTGAAGGATATGAAACTGTCCCTAAAGGCCAAGGGGCTGCTGTCCATGATGCTGTCCCTGCCCGAGACGTGGAACTATACCACCCGTGGGCTGGCCGCCATCTGCAAGGAGGGCGTGGACGCCATCGGCAGCGCCGTCCGGGAGCTGGAGGCAGCAGGCTACATTGTCCGCCGCCTGCTCCGTGGCGAGGGCGGGCGGATCGCCGATACCGAGTACGTCATCTACGAGCAGCCCCAGGGCGGGCCGGATACGCCGCCCCCGGAGCCGCCCGCGCCGGATACGCCGTTCCCGTCATCGGGCGGGCCGGGTATGGCTTCACCGCATACGGAAAACCCGTATGCGGCGGAGCCGGATGTGGCCGGGCCATGTGCGGAAAAACCCGCCCAATTAAATACTAATTCATCTATTAAAAATCAATCAAATACTCATCGAGCCATTACTCATTCTATCCATCCATCTGCGGCGGATGGAACGATGGGCGCGGAGGCGAGTCTTTGCACCGGGGATATCGCGGCGGAACGGAACCGGATCAAGGCCCAGATCGACTATGACTTTCTTGTCCAATGGGAGGACCCCAAGCAGGTGGACGAACTGGCGGAGCTCATGCTGGAGGTGGCGCTGGACACCAGCCCCATCCTGCACGTGGGTCGGGACAAGGAATACCCCATGGCGCTGGCGCGGGAGCGGTTCCGGTCGATCACCGCAGACCACATCGTGGGCATCCTGGAGTCCCTGCGGGCCAACCGCACCCAGGTGCTCAACCCCAGGGCATATCTGCTGGCCGCCCTGTTCAACGCCCCGACGTCCGTAAGCAACCAGGTCGCCATGCAGGTGAGCCATGATTATCCGAGAGGAGGATAATTTTGAACAAAAAGAACCCAAAGCGTAAGGGGGACGGCCATGCGTGAGAACATCTCCGTCCGTCAGTGGCAAGCGATGTACCGGCTGGGCGCGTTCAGCGGAAAAGACACAGCCACTCAACGCGAGGCGGGCTGGTACGACTGGTTTTGCCGGAACGAGTCCCTGGCGGGCCGCCTAAAACAGATCGCCCCCGCCGTCATGGGGATCACCGATCCCTTCATCCTGGACAATTTCTACGTTTGGTTCAAGAACAACTGTCCTGTGGGTGGCCCGCTATACGATGACGTCCGGTTTGTCCCGCTCTCTGAAGAACAGAACGGGAAGTATTTCCTGGTGATCAAGGACAGTCCCCACGAGAAAGCCAAGTGGACGCTGTACACGGAGCGGTACGGCTTCCAGGAGCCGGAGTTTCAGTGCGGCAATGTGCGGGAGATGGTCCGCCGCATCAATCAGCTGGGCCCGGAGTTGGCCCAAGGTGCCCCTGATCCGCTCCGCCACCTTCCTCCCCGCCTCAAGTCGGCGCGGGATAAAGCGCCCAGGCGAAAGGAGCAGGAGCGATGAACCCGGATGTGCTCACCGTCCGCCAGTGGCAGGAGCAGTACCGGGCCGGAGCGTTCGAGTCGGACAGCCAAGAGGCTTTGGATTGGGCAGGCTGGAATGACTTTTATGATCCCTTGAACGATAGAGGGCTGCGAAACCTCTGCAAACTCGTTATGAGCATCACTCATCCCTTCGTTCTGGACAATTATCATGTCTATTTTTTGCACCATACCCCGGGCGTCGGTCCCATGTACGGCTGTGTGTATTTCGACCTGCTTTCGGATGAACAGAGCAAAAAATCCTTTTACATTGCGCTGGACAGCCCCCATGAACGGAAAAAGTGGGTACTGGAAACAAGGCGGTATGGGGACGGCGGGCCGGAATTCGAGTGCGGCGATATCCGCGGTATGTCCCGTTACATCAACGATATGGCACATGAATTGGAGCAGGACATACAGCCGGGATTTATCGCGGAAAAACAGGCGGTCAGACTGTACACTCGTTTTCAAGGAGAGCCTGCGGGCATCCGTATCTACCGGGAGGGAGATCACCGCTACAGCTATACGTCATTCCAGGGCGGGCGCCAGCGGATGGTCGTGGCGGCGGACAGTTTGGAGAAGGTCCCGCCCGGGTTTCAAGCGGGAGACGCGGTGCCGGTGGGCGGCCTGTATGTTTTTTCCCAGAAAGATACCGGAAAAGGCATTGAAATCAACGACATCAACAAGAAAAAAACTCAAAAAAAGAAGTCGGAGGTGGAGCGTTGAATAATAAGACCCCAGTAAAGGGAACGGGTCCTCCTGGCAGGCCCGTCCTGCCCCCGGAGGCGGAGCGGGAAATCATGGCGGCGCTGGGTGCCAACATGAGGATCAGCTCTGGGGAGATCGCCGCCATTTTGAAAAAGCACGGTGTATCCGGCGACGCGGACGCCCTCCAGGACAGCTACCGCAAGCGGCTGGGCCAGCGGCTCATGGCCAGCATCCGGGATGAGACGGGCAAGCGGGAGGTCCTGGCCCACGGCAGCGAGTACGTGGTGGTGCAGTGCTGCAACGACCAGCAGGCGCTGAAGGCCATCCGCCGCCGCATCCAGGGCCAGATCAACGGCCTGGATGTGTCCGCCGCCAAGATCCAGGGACGCATCCGGGTACTGGAGCGATTCCTCTCCCGGTTCAGAAGGGCGGCCTGACCATGGGCTTTTGGAAAAACCTGCGGACTGTGCTGGCTCACCCGGACATTGTGCGCGAATTGGAGTTGGAGCGGACAGCCCGCCAGCAGCTCAGCCGTGCGCTGGCCACCGCCGAGGACGAGTGGGGAAAGGCGGATACGGACGCCTTTTTACTGGAGGGCAAACTGGGACGCACGGCCACCCAGCTGGACATCTGTCAAGCGGCGCTTCGCGCCCTGTGTTCGCGGCCACCCTCCAACGAGGAACTGAAGCGGATCTATGAGGCCACCGCTCCTGTGCAGGACCCATACGAACTCGGCCTCTACTTTGCCGCGAAAACGCTGACCAAAATCGAAATATCTACTTATTTCCCCTATGAGGAGAGCCTGGGGCTGTTTGAGGACGCCAAGGGTCCCGAGCTCCTGCGCTACCTCACCGCCGCCCGGTTCGGCGCGGTGACGTGGGAGGCTGTCCCCGGCACCGACTGTAAAAAGGCGGTGCCGGGCGATGTGGACACCTCTGCCCCGGAGTACCGGAAATTTGAGCGGGCCATATACGCCAGGGCGCTGGAATGGGCAGGGCTTGGGGATATCCTGACGCCAGAGAAAGATAAACAGCGGCCGGAACACCAAAAAAGTGAGCAGAAACGAGGTGAAGCAAGATGAGTGAACCCATGGATATCGATCTGGAGGCCTTTTGGTCGCTGATCGACCAGGCAAAAGAGCGCCAGGGCGACGCTGACGAATGGCTGAAGGAGCAGTTGATCGCGCAGGGTGAGGAGCGGGCCATTGTTTTTGACGTTATATCCGGCGTTTACCGAGGTCTGGCCCATCAGTATGGGATTTGGTGCGCCGCCGCTGTCATAGATGAGAGCTGCACCACCAATAGCGGGTTTGACAGCTTCAAAGCATGGCTGGTGGGTCAGGGCCGGGAGGTGTACATGGCCGCGCTGAAGGACCCGGATTCTCTGGCCGACGCACCGGACTACCGGGACCGCCAATTCTGCTCCCTGGCGCTTGCGGGCCGCGGCGCATACGATGGGGATTCCCGCAGCTTCGGCAGCTATGAGCACATTGTGCTGGAAGAAGAAGTGCGGCGAAGCATTGTCTATGGCGAGGGTATCGGATACCCCTATGACTGGCCGGATATCCCGGCCTATCTGCCCTGGCTGTACACCAAATATTATACGGATGAGCAGCGGCGCAGATGCACCAGCGCCGCTGTCCGCATCAACACCTGGAACCCTGATAACCCGGCCATCAAGGCAGCCCGGAGGGTGGCTCAGAAAGGCAAAAAAGGAAAGGGACGTGAGCAGCGGTGAGCGCCATGGCGAGGGACCGTCAGCTGAGCAGAGTGAGGAGGATTGGTCATGGGATTTCCCGTTGATGAGGTGGCGTCCCAGCGCCAGCCGGTCGTTGAGGTCAACAAGGACACCTTCTGGGCTCTGATCGGCCAGGCCAAAGAGCACCCGGGCGGCCCCAGCGAGTGGCTGATGGAACAGCTGGTGGACTTGGGGCCGGAGCAGGCCAAGCGGTTTGACACCATAGCGCGGGTATATATGGACCTGGCCTATCAGTACGGACTGTGGTCCGCCGCTTCTGTCATGGAGCGGTACGGCTGCAGCGACGACGGCTTTATGGATTTCCGGGCCTGGCTGGTGGCCCAGGGCAAAGAGGTGTATCTGGCGGCGCTGGCCGACCCGGACTCGCTGGCCGGCGCGGCGGACTATCAGGACCAGCGTTTTGACTTCCTGCCTTTTGTAGGGGACTGCGCCTACGAGGAACTCACGGGCCGGGGCGCCTACCAGGACTTCGACCCCGCCGAGTACCAGGCTCTGAAAGAGGAGTTAGCGCGGGATATCGTATACGGCGAGGGAATCAACTACCCCTACGACCAGATGGATCTCCCTGCCTATGTCCCCCGGCTGTGCGCCAAATACCTGACGCGGAAGGAGATCAAAGACCTTTCCCAGTCCCGGTACTGTACCTGGAATCTGACCGACCCGGACATTCTGGCGGCGCGGCGAGAGCCGAAAAGCAGCCGGGTGACTGGAAAAAATGCAAGGAGGAAGCGTGAGCATGAGCGATAATGTCATCATTGGGGTGGATCATGGGTATGCGGCCATGAAGTCCGCCCATTTCTCTTTCCCCACCGGACTGGTGGAATATGAGCATGAGCCGTATACCCGGAAGGATGTGCTGGAGCTGGACGGCAGATATTATGTAGTCGGCACTGGCCGCCAGCCTCTCCAGAAGGACAAAACGGCGACGGAGGACTATTACCTGCTCACCCTGGCGGCCATCGCCAAGGAGCTGGAGCACCGGCAGGCGAGCCCCGCGGCCACTATCCACCTGGCGGCGGGACTCCCCCTCACCAGCTTTGGGCGGGACAAGAAGAAATTTAAAGAATACCTATTCCGAAACGGCCAACCCGTATCCTTTCGCTACGAGTGGACTAATTACACCGTCACCATTGAACGGGTGTCGCTGTTCCCCCAAGGGTACGCCGCCGTCCTCACCCAGCAGGCGCTGTTGGACGAGCCTTCGGTCATCGTGGCGGACATCGGGGGCTGGACGGTAGACCTGATGCGGCTGGACGAGCGCATCCCCAACGCCGCCACCTGCCGCAGTTTGGAGCTGGGCATGATCCGCTGTCTGGACGAGATATCCGAGCAGATCCGCCGCTCCCTGGGACTGTCTATGACGGCGGCGCAGATCGAGAGCGTTTTGTGCGGGGAGGCCAACAGCGTAGATAACAATGCCAAAACGATCATCCACCGGGAAGCCGGGGCATATGCCCGCCGCCTGCTGTCCGCCATCACTGAGAGCGGCCTGGACGTCCGGGCCATGCCTGTCATCTTCCTGGGCGGCGGTGCGGCGCTGATGAAACGGCACGTTTCGGCCACAGACGGCCTTTGCCGGGCCCTGATCCTGGACGACGTATGTCTGAACGCCAAGGGCTACGAACGGCTCGTTGAGCAGTTGTCGGCACGTTCCAGCCATGAGTGAAAAGCGGCGGCTGAACCTGTCTTTCTCCATGGCCTCGCCGCTCCAGCGGGAGGCGTGGGCCGTCCTGTCCGCCATCCCGGCGGGCCAGCGGACGGATGCTGTGTGCCACGCCGTGTGCCGGGCCAATGAGGAGACGACCATGCTGGACGCCCTGCGGGCCGTGCTGCGGGCCGTGCTGCGGGAGGAGTGGGGCGGCAGCTTTACAACAGAAAAATGTGTGCAGCCACAGGAAGCCGGGGACGTCGGAGATGACGTCCTCGGTTTTCTGCTGGCCCTGCAAGGCGGTGATGAGACGACACCTGTGACATGAAAAAATATTTTATTTGGGGATCCCCGGGTATCGGAAAATCCGCCGCAAATTCCAAATTTCGCATCGTGGACGCGGACTGTGAACGTTTCAAATATGTACTCCCGGCGGATGTTCCTGACAGCCCGCATTCGCCCCAAAACACGGAGTACACCCAGCGGGACCCGTCCTTCCCCAATAATTATTGGGACTTCGTTCATTCCGTTGAAGCGGACGTGGTTTTACTCAACTGCCATATCAATTTACTGGGAACGTTGGACAGAGAACGGCTGCTGTTGGTTTATCCCTCCGCGGCTTTGAAAGAGGAATACCTGCGGAGATACGCGCTGCGAGGGGACAACGGGACCTACCTGCGCTATATGGAGGCCGCCTTTGATGAGATCGCGGCGGCGGTCAGGACCAGCCCATATAGGAAATACGAAATCACTGATCCAAATATTTATTTGCAAAATCTGATAGAAAAAGGGATGATCATGGAGCAATTTGTTACCAAGAAAGAACTGGCGGACCTTTTGGAGGAATGCATACAGCTGGGCCTCTACACCCGGGAAGGGCCCGCCGCCGGGAAAACGCCGGACGAGCTGGCGCAGATGCTGTTTGAGGGCCGTCTCTCACTGGACGTCGCCGGGCTGAAAAACGATCTGGCGGCCAAACGGTCGGAACTGGACCGGGAGCGGCTCCTGTGTGAGCGCAGAGGTGGCCTGGGCCATGAGGAGTTGAGCGGCAGGATCATGGAGGGGATTGTGAACGGCGCGCTGAACATACGTCACACCGAAGTCGCGCCCTATTCTTTTGGCTATGAAGTGACATATCGGTCCGCCAAACAAGGCGTTACCTATCGCTGCGCGTGTTATTGTTCCCTTCCGGGCGTGCCAGAGGAGATCACCCGCAAAATCGAAAGCGGTATGCTGACCATAGACGTCCCGGACCTGCTGGCGGAAATCGGGTTGGCGGAGCGCGGCAGGATCAAGTCTTTTGTTCTGGAGCGCGACTCCGGACTCCAGCCCCGCGGCAATTATACCGGCTATGTGGCAAACGCCCGGGACGTCCACCGTGGGATCGCGCTGGACGGCATTATTCGGGGGCATTATGGAGGGGACTACAGCAGCATGACCACCGGGACGGAGAATGACACGGTCCGCGCACTGGTGGCGCTGAAGGGCTTCTGCCTGGACTGCCTCCATATGCTGCCCTCGCGCCCTCTGATTGAGTTTGTTACAGCTTATCTGAAGGACCACGGCACGGACGTTTCCACCCCGCAAAAGCTGAATGACTGGATCAGAAAAAATCCCGATAAATGTGCGCTGCCTGAAAACCGTGAACAGACGCCTCCCTGTTTGGAGGCCGGGCAGGCTGCTCCGGAACAGAAAGCGAAAAAAGCAAAACGGAAAAACCAGTGTGAACGATAAAAAGAGCGGCGGCAGCCAGCCGGGGACATGGATAAAAATGTCCCCGGCTGACTGTTTGCGCCGCAAAACGATGGAGGTGAAGGATAACTGATCCGATATTTTGATATGTTCGCGGGCATCGGCGGCTTCCGGGCGGGCCTGGACCGGGCTGGAGGCTTCCTGTGCGTCGGCCACTGCGAGATCGACAAGTACGCCGACGCAAGTTACCGTGCCATCCATGACATCCGAGAGGAGGACGCTGCATGATCGGCCTGAAGGATCAATGCTTCGGTGTGGAGGTAGAGATGACGGGCATCACCCGGGGACAAGCCGCCCGGGCGCTGGCGGAATATTTCGGGACCGAGGCCCAGTATACGGGCGGCACTTATGGCGCCTGGGTGGTGAAAGACACCAGGCGGAAAACCTGGAAGCTGGTGAGCGACAGCAGTATCCTCGCGGAGCGGAAAACCGTCAGCGGCTATGAGGTCATCCCCGACGATGACGAGGGCAGGGACTACTGGGTGGAGATGGTCACGCCCAAGCTCACCTATGACCAGCTCCCTGTGCTCCAAGAGTGTATGCGGCGGGTGGAGCAGGCTGGTGCTAAAGTGAACAGCTCCTGCGGCATCCACATCCATGTGGACGGGGCCAATCACAACCGGCAGAGCCTGAAAAATTTAATCGGCATCATGTTCTCCAAGGAGGATATTTTGTTCAAGGCCCTCCAAGTAAATGAGGAACGGGCCAAAAGATGGTGCAAAAAGGTGCGGGAACCCATGCTGCGGCAGGCCCGCACCTTATCTGCGGATGAGACAAAAGACCTGACCGCTCTGGAGGAAATCTGGTATGAGGGCAATGTGGAGCACGATCACTACAACCGCACACGTTACCACGCCCTCAACCTGCACTCTATGTTTTACCGGGGCACAGTGGAATTTCGATGCTTCAACTCCACCCTAGACCCCGGACAGGCGGCGGCTTACGTCAACCTGTGCCTGGCCATGTCCGCCCAGGCTATCGCCCAGCGCAGCACCGTCATGCGCAAGACTCACAGCGACAACGAGCTGTTCACCTTCCGAGTGTGGCTGGTGCGGCTGGGGCTCAACGGGCCGGAGTTCAAGGAAACCCGGGACCAATTACTCAAAAATTTGAGCGGCGACCGCGCCTGGAGGCACGATAAGGACAGCTATGAAGTCAACAGAAGAAAAAAGCGTGATCGAAACGCGGAAAGGTAGTGAATATGAAGATCCGTATTGACGGAAGGACCTACGAGGGGACGGGCGAGGGCATCATGGACCAGCTCCGGCTGACCGCCTTTGACCCCACCGAGCACCCCGACGCCCAGAGCTACCTCCAGCAGCTCCGGGCTAATTTTATCCGCACCACCGGGCTGGACTGCCCCCTGCCGGATGGCAGCGTGGAGCGCCAGGCCCAGGCCATGATTGAGAAGCTGGCCAAATACGGGGCTTTGGAGGTGGTGCGGGATGGCTGACGGTAAGCTGTACTTCGCCTATGGGTCCAACATCAATTTGGACCAGATGGCCTACCGCTGCCCCGACGCCGAAGTGGTGGGGCCGGTGACGCTGGAGGGCTGGGAGCTGCTGTTCCGGGGCAGCGGCGTGGCCACCATCGGACGAAAGGAGGGCAGCGCCGTCCACGGCCTGCTCTGGCAGCTCACCCCGGACTGTGAGCGGTCCCTGGACCGCTACGAGGGCTATCCGCACCTGTACGGCAAAGAGCCGGTGACGGTACGGGATGCCCAGGGGCAGGAACTCACGGTCATGGCCTATATCATGACGGAGCGGTACCGGACTCCTGCTGTCCCGCCCACACCCTACTATGAGGGCATCCAAGAGGGCTACCGGCAGAACGGGCTGCCGGTGAGGGCGCTGAAAAAAGCCTGGGAACACGCTGTGCGGGAGGTGCATGAGTACACCGGACGGGTCAACGGTCTGGCCGTCAAGCAGCATGGAAGGAAGGGTCGGCATGAGCGGTAAAATCAAGGTCCTGGTGGTGGAGCCGGAAAAGCCCTGTCAGGTGCAGGAGGTGCCTGACGAGCTGAAGGCCCTCCAGACCGTCGTGGGCGGGAATATCGAGGCTGTCTTTCCTTTCGATGACTCCGTCGCCGTTGTGTGCAACCGGGATGGGAAAAACAACGGCCTGCCCTTCAACCGTCCCCTGCTGGACGATTCCGGCCAGCCCTACGACATCCTCTGCGGCACGTTTTTCATCACCGGGGTGAGGGGTGAAAATTTCGTTTCCCTCACCGATGACCAAATCAGGAGCTACAAGGAGCTTTACGACAATGTGATGGTCGTCCCAGACAAAGAAAACCCGGATGTCGGCAGAATTACCCACGCCAGGCCGGGCAAACGGGACAAAGGGCTTGAACGATAACGGGGGCTGATGGAGCAAAAGCATATTGCCTCAGTGAGTTTCGGGAAGGACAGTCTGGCCAGCATACTGCTGGCCAAGGAGCACGGTGATCCGCTGGACGAGGCGGTGTACTGCGAGGTCATGTTCGACAAGGACATCTCCGGCGAGGTGCCGGAGCACCGGGACTTCATCTATAGCACCGCCATCCCCGCCCTGGAGCGGATGGGGGTGAAGGTAGTGGTGCTGCGCTCTGAGCAGACTTACATGGGGCTGTTCACCGGGCGGATTACCCGGGGGCCGAAGAAAGGCATGGTGCGCTCTTTTCCTCTGTGCGGCAAGTGCGCTGTTCAGCGGGATTGCAAGGTTCGGCCCATTGAACATTATAAGAAAACGCTTCCTCCCGGAACTGTCCAATATGTGGGCATCGCCAAGGACGAGCAGGACCGGCTGCTGCGGCTGGACGGGGCGCAAAAGGTATCGTTACTGGACAAATACAATTTCACAGAACAAGACGCGAAAAAGCTCTGCCGACAGGCAGGGCTTTTGTCGCCTGTCTATGAGTTTACGGACCGGGGCGGCTGCTGGTTCTGCCCCAACGCCAAGCGAAAGGAGCTGCGCCATCTCTACGACCACCACCCCGATTTATGGGGGCGGATGCTGGAGCTCCAGGCCATTCCGGGCAAGGCCACCGAAAAATTCAACCGCACCCAAACCTTCGCCGACATCGACGAGCTGTTCCGGAACGAGGATGAGCAGCTTCCCATGGCGGCGTAGCACAGCCCGCCGTTGTTGGTATTGCTGGGTTTTCGCGCCCCATCTTTGTTGGGTATCGTGATAGCTTTCGCCGCCAAAAGCTGGTATGGTTGTGGGCTGGAACCACCGAAAAATATCAAGGAGGGTAACGAAAAATGACGAAATACGAACGCCATCCCGCGCCGGAGAAGCTGCTCCGGCAGATCACCACTGAGGCGGTCAACCTGCTGGCCCTGGGCACCCCGGACAAGCCCGGCGACGCCTCGCTGCCCGAGGCCGGGGCCGCCCTGATCGTCAAAGCCTGGGGACTGTCCCAGGACCTGCTGGACAACAGCCTGACCCTCATCCAGCACCAGAAGAAGCTGGTGGGCGACGGGAGCGGTAAGGCCGCCCTGCCGGACGACCAGCTTCTGGAGCCCTACGACGGCGGGATGATTGCCGAGCTGGTCTGGGGCCTGTTCGAGACGGCCATCCGTCTGGACGACGCCGGGGACCGCAAGACCATCCACCATCTGGCCCTTTTGCTGGCGGACATCCTGGACTTCGACGAGTGGATCGAAAGCTGCGGGCCGGAGAACGGAGAAAATTGAGCTGTATGCAGGAGGTGCGCTGTCCATATAGGCAGCGCCCCTTCGGACTGAAGGGGGATGATAAAAATCAGCGCTGATATTCAGGTCGACCGGGCGGAGCTGGAGCGGCGGGTGGCCGAGTACACGGGGACTGAGCAATTTCAGATGGAGCTCGAGGCCCTGGCCAACGTATATCGGAAGATTGGCCTTCCAGTTCCGCCCTACGAGGTGCTTCGGGCCGGTGAGACAGCCGAGGTCCGAAAGTGCATGGAAACCCTGATGGTCTGTGAGGCCAAGGGCCATCTGTGGAAGGAACAGGCCGATCCCGAAAACGGGACCAGCACCCTGTCCTGCCGCCGCTGCGGGACAGAGGAACACCTGAAATGGTAGAAAGGTGGGTGTTATGCCAAACAATATCACAAATCAAATCACCTTTGGCTCGGACAGCGCGGCGCTGGCTGCATTCCAGCGGATGCTCCACGATATGCGCATGGAGGGCCAGCCCCTGGGCAGCTTCGATTTTAACAAATTACTGCCCATGCCCAGGGAATTGGATATAGAGGCTGGCAGCAGAACGGACAAAGGGCTGAAGCTGATTCAAGAATACCACCATGCTCTGGCGGATCTGGAACGGCAGAAACCGGGGCAGTCCCCTGCGGAATATGTGTTGAGTCTCCGCCAGTGCGAGGGGCTGTACCGGAAAAAGCGGATGGCCGATCCAGTGACCTGGGCCTTGGGGAAGCAGGCATACAATAATATCCAGCGGTTTGGCAGCCCCACATGGTACGAGTGGTGCAATCGCAATTGGGGAACGAAATGGAACGCCTATGGCTTTCCGCCGCTGGAGAAGGATTCTGATACTGTGGAGTTCCTCACCGCCTGGAATTCTGTCCCGAAAATCATAACGCTTTTGTCCAGAAAGTACCCGGAGCAGACTATCACCTACCGCTGGGCGGATGAAAACATCGGATACAATGTGGGCGAGATGACGTTGAAGGGCGGCGAGATCATTGACATGAACGCGCCGGAGGGCGGCAGCCGGGAAGCCTATGAGATGGCGGCGGAGATCATGAATATCAACCTCTCTGACTACAATCTGTGCCTGACCGCAGATGGGAGCAGCTATAAGTATCGAAATCCGAATACGGCTCAAGCTGTGGAAAGAGGCGGCCTGGAGCTTCCCCCGGCCCCTGTAGAGCAGGCCAAGGCTCCCAAGAAAAAGCGTGGAGAAAAGGGACAGGACAGATGAAAATCAGAAACGTCTATGGCTACGAAACCTGCGTCTACAGCAGGAAACGGAAGCAAGCCCCCTGGCGGGTGACCAGCGGCTGTGACAACCGGGCGGTATTGTTCACGGGAAAGCACTATGAGCTGCCCAATTCCAGCATCTGCGTGACCTGCCCATTTTACCATGCAAGTGGAGTGAGTTCAACATGATAGACCTGCATATGAAGGAGTTTGACGGCACCACCTTCGGGATGCCGGTGGAGGGTTTCTCCCCCGCGTTCAGGCGGATGAAACGGAATGTATTCACCAGAGAAATCACGCTCCATGGCGGCTGGGTCAAACGGACCGTTCGCTGTGTCCGGGCCGCCGATGTGGCTGCGGTGATGGGGCCCGCAGGGTGGCTGGTCAGTGAGAGGCGGGAGATGGAAACCATCCGCTGGGGCAGCAACGAGACCGAGCACTATATCATCTATGAGGAGGAGCAATGAGCAACCAAAAATATGAGATCACCGGCATTGCCCATGAGAAATATCCCTTTCTTCACCGCATTCGGGCCCTGCGGGACATCGGGAAGGATGTAAAGACCGGGGACCTGGGCGGCTATGTGGAGCATGAAGGAAACCTGTCCTTTGCGCCGGGGGACGACGCCTGGCTCTACGATGAAGCCATCGCAGCCGGGGAGAGCGTGGTGGACAAGGGTTCGGTCCTGCGGAAGCGGGCTGTGATCTGCGGCAGCGCCTACGCATCCCACGGCTCTGTGCTGTTCGGTGACGCCAGGGCCGAGGACGACGCCTATTTGCGGGGAGCCACCATGTGGGGCAGCGCCCGGGCGTCGGGTGCCAGCGTAATCCTGGCCTCACCGGACGACCCGGACCGCGCCCCCAGGCTGTCCGGCAGCTGCTGTGTGTACGGAAAAGTCATGGGGGATGTGCAGCTGCTGGGTAGCGCCGTGGTCATCAGCGGCGAGGAGGTTTGCAACAGCACCCCGGATGGCCTCATTCTGGACGGGAAAACGCGGACGGTGGTGCGCCCTGCTGGCCGGGACGTGCTGCGCCCCCACCAGGTGGAGGAGGCGGAAGAAAAGAAAAAAACCAAGCATAGGGAGGCAGCCAGATGAACCCCGACAACCATAAATATGAGATCACCGATATTGCTCACCCCGAGTACCCCTTCCTCCACCGCATTCGGGCCCTGCGGGACATTGGCCCTACGGTGAAGGCCGGTGACCTGGGCGGTTTCGTGGAGGGCGAGTGCAATCTCTCCTATGAGGACAGGGACTCCTGGATCGCCCACGACGCCATCGCTGCCAATGGAGCGTTTGTGACGGATGGAACTCTTATGAGGGACCAGGCAGTGATCTGCGGCGAGGCTCATGCCCATAGAGCTGTGCTGTCCGACCACGCCAGAGTGGAGGATCATGCCCATGTGGACGGCGGGCGGGCGGAGAACTACGCCCGGCTGTCCGGTCACGGGATGGCCTCTGCCATCGTCCCTTCCAAATTCCCCATCCTCTCCGGCGAGTGTACTGTTCACGGTATCGTGTCGGGCAATGTGCTGGTGACCTCCCAGGCGGTGGTGCTGGGCGATGAAAAAATCGTGAACGAGGCTCTGGACCGTTTGGTGGTCACCGAGTGCGGACGCAGCATCGAACGCAGCCCAGACCGGGACAGGCTGGTGCCCAGCGCAGAGTATTTTGGGTATGACCAGCCGGAGCGGAAGCAGAAGCGCAAGCGAGAGGGGGCAGAGCGGTGAACAATTTCTTTGAGCAGGAGCTCCGCAGGCTGTTCGAGGACGGTGAAATCATCCAAGCCCCCAAGTTTGTGGGCCGGGCCTGCCTGGGGGAGCTGGGCGGCGACCTGCGGGTAAGAGCGCAATTTATCACCGGGATCATTGCCAACCAGTATAACGCATTAAAAATTGTTGTGCTGAATCGCACGGATGGCCCTGTGGATACACTCATCCTGAAATTTGATGACTTTTGGGGAAAGAAAGCGGTTCCCGGTAGTCCCAATTTTCGCAGCGGTGTAAACCCCCATATCTGGGATGACAAAGGAGATGCGCAGTGGTATGCCTATCGTCCCACCGCCGCCGACTATCAGACTTTGCGGCAGGCAGCGGGCGATTACCTGGCGGTGTTCCGGGAACGGGACCAGGAGCGGGAGCGCCCTGCTCCCGTTCGTAAGTCTTCCGGACGCTCGGCATCCAAGAAAGGAAGGGAGGAACGGTGATGAATCAGAACGACCTTTTGCAGACACGGCTGGACCAGAATTATCAAGACTATGTGGCTCAGCTCCAGGGCAAAACCGCCGACGAGCTGATTGTGCTGGCCTCGGAGATCGTTGCTGCCCAGCAGCTCCGGGATGAGCTGGCCTGTGCCTGTTCGGAGGAGGATGCGGCTGTCCTGCTCCAGTTTGACGATCCGCTGGAGGAGATGCGGGGGTTTTGGGCATCTGAGCAGGACGGCTGCCACAGCGAGGAGATCGGCCACATGATCGGCGAACTTCAGTGCCGGGGGGAATTTCCTGCCTCGCCACCCATCAAAGCGGCCCAGAAGGAGGTCAAAACAGCACCATACCGCCCCAAGTGGGGCCAGGAGAGATGAGCACACGGTAAAAGAGATCACGGCCAAGGATCTTCAAACGATGCGGTGGGAGAATGGCCTGGCCTTTTTAGACTGCGAGGTCCCGCCGCTGGAAGTGCTGTCCGAGGTCAATCGGTCCTTCACCTACGCCGGGATACTGCGGGACCAGAGCGAGATCAAAGAGGTCATGATATTCCCGCACGATGGAAAGGTCGACGTGGTGCTTCCATTTGACAAAGCCGTCTTGGAGCCCGTCAAGCTGACGGCCTGGCAGATCATGGCCTATCCAGACTGCCGCGCCGTATTTTTCTCGGACTACATCCCCTCCAGGCTGCGCGGCAAGGAAGTGCGGCTGCCATTTACAAAAAATTTGAAAAAAGGGGGGCATACACACAATGAGCGATAGCACACAGTCCAGGACTGTAAAGCGAATCATGACAGACGACCTGCGCCGCATGGAGGGGCAGGAGGGCCTGATCCTCCAGGGCTGCGGCGGCGATCCCCAGGAGTGGGTGGACGGCGTCAACGAGCTGTTTACCGAGGCTGGCATCCTGCTCAATGGCAGCGCCTTCAAAGCCGAAAATGTGTCCCTGTTCCAGCATGGTAAGCTCACCAATATGCTATTTCCCTTTGAGGGGGTGGAACTGCAGGTAGGTAAGCTGGCCATTTGGCGTATCCAAACCCATGGCCAATTTGGCGGCACCTGGCTGTCTGACTATGTTCCCAACAGATTGGGCGGCTTTGTCCAGGAACCACCCTGGCAAAAACCCACCATGAGCCTGCTCGGCATAGATGGCAATATCTTTTCCATCATGGGCCGGGCTTCCTCGCTGCTCAAAGAAGCGGGCATGGGGGAACTGGTAGACCACATGGTCCAGCGCGTCACCACCTGCGGGGACTACTATAAAGCCCTCAACATCATCAGTGAGTATGTGGACACGGAACTCTCCGACCACATTCAACCAAAAAAATCTGAACAAAAGAAAGGAAAGAATGCCCATGAGCGATAATATTAGGGGACCCATTGCGAGCCCAGCGGAGCGGGTCGCAATGGGAAAGGAGGAGCAGCGGAGTGAGCGAGCTTTTCGCCACCAGGCGGAAACGAGCGATACGCAGCTTGCGACGACGCATTGGAAGATCATCCACGGCGACTCCCTGAAACTGCTGTCCGGCTTTGCCCCCGGCTCTTTCGACGCCGTCATCACCGACCCGCCCTACGCCTCCGGTGGCCGCACCCAGGCGGAGAAAAACAAGTCCACCGCCAAAAAGTATTCCAGCATGGGCGCTGGCGCTCCCCCCGACTTCGAGGGCGACGCCAAGGACCAGCGGTCCTGGACCCGCTGGGCGGCGGAGTGGCTGGCCGACGCCCGCCGCGCCTGCAAGCCCGGCGCCCCGGTGTGTATGTTCATCGACTGGCGGCAGCTCCCCGCCGCCTCGGACGCCCTCCAGTGGGCGGGCTGGATCTGGCGGGGCACCGCTGTGTGGGACAAGGGCAACTCCCGCCCCCAGAAGGGCCGGTTCCGCCAGCAGGCGGAGTACATCGTATGGGGCTCCAACGGGGATATGCCCATCAATCGGCCTGTCCCATGCCTGCCCGGTGTGTTCAAATATGGCAACCCCCAGCGCCGCATCCACCTCACGGAGAAGCCCCTTCAACTCATGCGGGACATCGTGAGGATCACCGAGCCCCACGGCCACATCCTGGACCCCTTCGCCGGGTCCGGCACCACGGTGCTGGCCGCTGCGCTGGAGGGCTACCCCGCCACCGGCATTGAGATGTCCGACGAGTACGCCCGGCTGGCCACAGAGCGGATCGAGGCCGAGTTGAAGCAGGCGGCATGAAATACTATCCGATCAATGAGGACCTGGCCCGGCGGGCCAACGAAATGAATAGCTTTTTTGAGTATGTGCCGGGTCGAGCCACCCAGTCCTACCGGGCCGAAGTGGATGAGGCCGCCGCCCTGGCCGAACGGCAGAAGCAGCAAGTAGACCCCATGTACCATGAGAAGGTCGACGGTCTGGTGGATGCCTTTGCCCGGAAGCTGGCGGACAACATCAACCGCCGCAACGAGATCGCCACCCGGGTCCCCTCCATCCTGGTAGCCGGTAGCAGTAATTTTCCTGTGCGCAAAAAGGAGAAGCAGAATCAAGCGGACGCCGCCGCCATGAAGGAGTACCGGCAAATCCGGGGCCTGCTGGACAAGATCCGGGGCACCGGCAGGGGCGGCATCAGCGCCGACGATCCCGCTGCCGTGGACAAGCTGAAGGCCAAGCTGCGGGACCAGGAAGCCCGTCAGGATAAGATAAAGGCGGTAAACGCCTACTATCGGAAACACAAGACGCTGGATGGCTGTCCCCAGCTCACCCAGGATGAGATTGAAAAGCTGAATGCTTCCATGGCCCGCGACTGGCGTCCAGAGCTAAAACCCTATCCAAGTTTTCATCTCACCAACAACAACGCTGTGATTCGTCAGACAAAGAAACGGATCGAGGAACTGTCTGCGAAAGCGGAAACCGAGTATGAGGGTTGGAGATTTGACGGCGGCGAGGTGAAGATGGACCAGGAAATCAACCGTCTCCAGGTGTTCTTTGACGCGAAGCCGGACCGGGAGACCTGCTCCGCCATGCGGCATGAGGGCTTCCGGTGGGCACCCAGCGTGGGGGCGTGGCAGAGGCAGCTCAATGACAACGCTATCCGGGCGGCCAAGCGCTTAGACTTTCTCCAGCCTCTGGCCGCAGAGCAGCCTGCCCGGGCAGAGGCTGTTCAGGTAGCCGATACAGGGTGGCGGTTTTACATCATCGCCGACCTGAAAACCTGGGCGGACAACGCCGAAAACCGCTCTCCACTAGAACACTTTGATTCCTTTGAAGCGGCCAAAGCACGGTTTGAGGAGCTGCGGGGCCAGGCTTATAACAGCGAGACCGTTGAACCCGGTCCGGACGGCCAACCCCCTGTCCGGCTGACTCTGGGCCTGGAGAGCGCCGACGGCATGAGCGCTGCCGACATCCTCCATGTGCGCCAAAAGCAGAATTACCTGGTCACTGACTTTGTGCGGATGGAGCGGCTGCGGGACGATCCCCAGATCACGGACATTCTGGCCCGGGCCTCCCGAGAAATTGGGTTCGACCTTGTGCGTGTTCATGAACAGACCGGCGAAAAGACCTGGACCTCCACCGTCGTTTCCTTCGTGGAGTGGGACAACCCCTACTTCCCCGCCGCCGCGCCGGGCAGCATCGCGGCCAGATACCATGACCTTCTGTGTCAGTGCTACCCCCTCCCCAAAGATGACGCATTGCGTAAGGCGCAGGTCGAGGAGGTTACCCGCTATATTCTGGATGATGGCAGGTCCGGAGCCATCCAACTGTCCCTGGTCATTGACGGAGTCGCCGCCAGTTGCCCTAACAACGCCGATGTTCAAAAGCTGGCCACTGAGCTGGTCAGGGACCTCGTTCAGTACAGTGCTTCGGCACGGGAGCCTGCGCCGAAACAGAAAGCACAGCATAAAAAATCTCAGGAACGATGACAGGCGTCAAGGGGTTCTGTGTAACCCCCTGACGCCCTTTTTTCTCATTTTTTCATGAAACCGGGGGTTACCGTGGACCCCCATAGGAGGTGTAAATTTGCCTCAATCTGTAATCAAAGGCTGTTTTTACTTCAAGGCCAGCCACGCCCAGGAACTGATGGTGGAACAGCCCGCACAGACCATCCATGTGGAAGTAGTCAGGGTCATTCAACTGTCCGCACAGCAGTTTCAGAACTTTTCCGCCAATCTGCTGCGGGATATGCCCTTCCTTATCGCCAATAAGCACCTCACCGGCTATGACAAGGGCGTCACCCGCTGCCTGCTGGTGACCACCAGAAGGAACCAGGACGGTATCCTGGTAGACTGCCAGGGCTTCGATTATGCCAGATATTCGACATATGTTCCCGACAAACGCGCCCTGGATCTGCGGGATGTGCCGGTGGAGCACTACGATCTGAAACTCCGGCAGCCCCATGAGGGATCGGAGCGGTGACCTGTTCCTTTAGAGGGCGGGCTCTGCCCGCCCGAGGGGCTCACCGCCAGCGGCGGTGAGCCCGCAAGCATCGCGCAAATGTACATTTTGCGCACTTGCAGGGGCGCTGCCCCTGTCCCCATATGCCGCCTGCGGGCGGAAAGGAGGTGCAATGAGCAAAACAGACAGCAAGGGAAAACATCATTTTCACATTGAGCTGACTCCAGCGCAGTTCCAAATGCTTTCCGACCAGTCCAAGCAGTGCGGCCTGAGTAAACGGGCCTACCTGGTCCGTCTCATTGAGGGGGTGCCCGTCCGAGCCCGTCCCTCCCAGGAGATCAAAGATTTGCGTTGGGAAGTCCACAAGATTGGTGTGAATATCAATCAGATCGCCCGCAGCGTCAACGCTGGGATCGCCAGGGCCGAGGATGCCAAGCGTGGTCTGTACCTGCTGGATCAGGTCTACGAGCTGATGTATCAGGTGGCGAAAAAATAGACCGTTTCGATTTCCCTTGTGTCGGCCATGTGCTATAATAGGGTCAGCCAATGATTGGAGGAACTCGTACATGACAGAATTGGAAGCGATTCAGGTCCGGCACAGCGTCCGGCAGTATTTGAACAAGCCCTTAAAGCCAGACGAGCTGGCCCAGCTCCGGGCAGAGGTGGATGCCTGCAACCGGGAAAGCGGCCTGCATATTCAGCTGGTGGCCAACGAACCCAAAGCCTTTGAGGGCTCCATGGCCCGATACGGTAAGTTCAGCGGGGTAACCAACTACTTCGCCCTGGTGGGCAAGGCGGGACCTGATCTACAGGAGAAGTGCGGCTACTGGGGAGAGCGGCTGGTACTGCGCTCCCAGGCGATGGGGCTGAACACCTGCTGGGTGGCGTTGACGTTCAGCAAGGTGAAGTCTGCCTATACCCTGGACGAAGGGGAAAAGCTGGCCGCTGTTATCGCGGTGGGCCATGGAACCACGCAAGGCGTTTCCCACAAATCCAAGACCATGGAGGAGGTGTCCAAGGTGGACGGGCCCATGCCCGATTGGTTCAAGGCGGGGATGGAAGCCGTTCTGCTGGCGCCTACAGCGGTGAACCAGCAGAAGTTCCTGTTCACGCTGGAGAAGGACGGCAGAGTGTCCGCCCAGCCGGGCCACGCCTTCTATGTAAAAATGGATCTGGGCATCGCAAAATATCACTTTGAGCTCGGCGCGGGGACAGAAAATTTTCAATGGAAATGAGGGATCGGTATGAGCTTTGACGTCAATCAATTGAACTGGCTCCGAGCGCCGGAGCGGTACGCGGTGGAGCATGGAAGAATCGAGATCACCACCATGCCGGGCACCGATTTATGGCAGAGGACCTATTACCATTTCCGCAACGATAACGCTCCGGTGCTCCAGATGGAAACGGAGGAAAAGTTTTTCTCCTTCGTAGTCAAAACCGATTTCACCGGGGCGCACCACCGCTTTGACCAGTGCGGAATCGTCATGTATCTGGACGGCGAAAACTGGCTCAAGGGCTCGGTGGAGTATGAAAACGAGGAATTTCAGCACCTGGGCAGCGTGGTCACCAACCACGGCTGGTCAGACTGGGCCACCACTGCCATCCCGGCGCAGGTCAAGACCATGTGGTATCGGTTCAGCCGGAGGGAGGACGACTATTGCATTGAATGTTCCCAAGACGGAGAGCACTTCATCCAGATGCGGGTATGCCATATGTGGGAGGGCGCAGGCCGGATCAGGTTCGGCGTCTACGCTTGCAGTCCGGAGGACTCCTCCTTCACAGCGGTTTTTACGGACATGGAACTCACCGAGTGCAAATGGCTGGCCCATGACGGGCAGGCCCCAGATGAAGAATAAGCGGCGGCATTTTGAGGGTGGACTCGAAAGAGTCCGCCCTCATTTTTTGGAGGAAAGACGTGGCCATTACCAAGATTCTAGCCCGAAGTGCCCGAATAGACCGGATCATCCAGTATGTGCTGAATGGCGACAAGACCGACGGCCAGATCCTCACCGCTCATCAGAATTGTGACCCTGGCCGGGAATGCCGTCAGATGCTGGACACCAAAAGAGAGGTCGGGAAGATGGGTGGTCGCCAGTGCTACCATATTATCCAGTCCTTCAAACCCGGCGAGGTGTCCCCGGAGTTGGCGCTGGAGATCGCAAAGGAATTTGCGGCGGAGTATTTGGCCGATTATGAGGTGGTGATCGCCACCCATGTCGATAAAGGGCATATCCACTCCCATTTGGTATTCAACTCGGTGAATGCGCAAACCGGGGAAAAGTACCATGTCACGACCCAGGAATATTACCACCAGATCCGGGCCGTCTCGGACCGGCTGTGCCGGGAGCATGGGTTGTCTGTCATTATGCAGGGCCAGCCTTCTCAGGCAGTAAGTTATGTGGAGTGGCTCCGCCAATCCAAGGGCCAGCCCACCTTCCGCACCATGCTGGAGGCAGACCTGCGCACGGCCATCGACAGTGCCAACGATCTGGGGCACTTCTACCTATTGATGGAGCATATGGGGTACGAAATCTACCACGGCAACCGCCTGGGCTTCCGTCTGCGGGGTCAGGATCGGTTCATGTACCCGGGCCGCAAAAATGGGCTGTTCACCGAGGAAGGTATCCGGGCGGCCATTGAGGGCAACCTCACCGCCATTGAGGCGGGGCTGCGACCCGCGACTGTGCGCTCTCCGACCTATCGTCCCTATAAAAAACACCCGAAATATACCGGCCTGCTTGCGTTATATGTCCATTATTTGTACGTGCTGGGCAAGGCGGGCCAGCGGCACTACCCGCCCCGGATGACGCCCCAGCTCCGCCAAGAGGTGATGAAAGCGGAGCGGTATCGGGCGCAATTTTCTTTCCTACGAGAAAACGAAATCAACACCGCCGAGGATATGGCAGCCTTTGAAGCCCACACCGAGGAAACGCTGGCCAACCTCACCAAGCAGCGCACCGTCCTGAATGTGCGGAAAAAGAAGCGCCGGAAGCTGTACGATGCCCTGGCTGACGTGGAGGCCCTGGCCCCTGCCGCCCAGCTCTATGGGGACGGTCTGTCCGGGATGGAGGAGGAATTTGCCCGGTACATGGACGCCGTGGATACACTGGAGCGGTGCCTCATCCCCAAGGAACGACTGACAGCGGAAAAAGCGGACGTCTACCGTCAGCTGGCGGAGCTCAACCGGCAGATTCGGGCGGAGCGGAAAAAGCTGTCCCTGTGCCGGGAAATCCAAGAAAACCTGCCCCGAATGGAGCGGGAAATTCAAAAAATCGAAACGAAAGACGAGGTGATCCGAGATGACCATAGGAGGCGGTGAGGCCGCCGACCAGATGGTGCGCATGATGCTGTCCGGGGGCAAGGTGGCCGTCCGGCTGGGCGGCTCCGCGCTGAAGAACCTGCTGGCGCTCACCATGGCGCTGGCGCAGAACCGCAAGGCCCTCTCCGGCAAGGTGAATATGGAGCGGATGCTGCGGGAAACCCGGGATCTGCGGCTGTTTCCCATGTCGCCCGAGCAGTACAAGCAGTTCCAGAAGCACGCCAAAAAGCAGAAGATTTTGTTCTCCGCCATCAAGGACCGGGACAGAAACGGCAAGCTTGTGGACGTGGTGATGCCCGTGACCGAGCTGGACCGGGCCAACCTGATCTTTGAGCGGATCATGTACCAGGGACCCGTCCGGCAAGGCCCGGAGCGGGGGGACAGGACGGTTTCCCAGCCCGAGAGGGATCGCTCAGAGCGTTCTCCGGAGAGGGACAGGCAGGCACCCCAGCAGGGCCGTTCGGACCAGGAGCAGCCCGCACCCCAGGCGGAACGGGAGAACGTCCAGCGCCCCCCGGTCCCGGACAGGTGGGCCCCGCCGCCCCCGCGCTCCCAGCTGCCGGACGACCCGTGGGAGATCCTGCCAAAAAAAGATTCTCGGTCGGGACGAGACTTGCGCGATACCAAAACCAACTCCTCTACATCCAAAGAGAGCGGCGGGATGAGTGACAGGCCGTCCATTCTGGGGCGGCTGGAGGGGTATCGCGCCCGGCTGGACGTCAGGAGCCGATCCGTCCCGGCCAAGGAGAAAACCAGGGCCAAGCCCAAGGCGAGGTGACCATCTTTGAATCAACAGACCCGAACAGGCAGGCTAACCGTCTGCCTGTTCCTTTATGCCTTTGTGGTGTGGGCAGCACTGCTGCTGGTCCAATCCCTGGGCGGCGGCCTGCCGGATATCCTGGCCAATCTGATGGCGGCGCTGGAACACCCCTTCGCCATCCACTGGACGGAGCACAGCCTGGTTTCCATTCTGGTCTGCTCTGTCCTCTACGCCGCCGCGCTGTGCTATGTGTCCGCCAACCGGGGAAGAACCCGAGACGGAGCCGAGCACGGCTCCGCCTCCTGGGGGACGCCCCAGCAGGTGAACGCTATGTTCTCTCAGAAGCAGAACAAGCTGCTCACCCAGAATGTCCGCCTGGGGCTGGACACCCACAAGCACAGGCGGTCGCTGAACGTGCTGGTTATCGGCGGCTCCGGCGCAGGTAAATCTCGCTCATATGTCAAGCCCAACATTTTGGAGGCCAATACGAATTATGTCATTACGGACCCGAAATCGGAGGTTTTGCTTGCCACCGGGGGCTATCTGAAAAGCCAAGGCTACGATATCCGGGTACTGAACTTGGTAAACCTATCGGAGTCGGACGGCTATAATCCGTTTCGTTACATCCGGGACGAGAAGGACGCCCTGCGGTTGGTGAACAACCTGATTCAGGCCACAACGCCAAAAAACAGCCATGAAAGTGACCCATTTTGGACCAAATCAGAGACAGCGTTGCTCCAGGCCATCATTTTAATGCTGTGGCAGGAGGCCCCGGAGTACGAGCAGAACTTCTCCATGGTGATGCGGGTGCTGGAGTACGCCGAGGTGAAGGAGGAGGATGAGGAGTACGTCTCGCCGCTTGATTTGCTGTTTCAATCCATTGAGCGGGAGAAGCCGGACTGTGTGGCGGTGAGGCAATACCGAGTTTTCAAAATGGCGGCGGGCAAGACCTCAAAAAGCATACTTGTGTCCACCGCCGTCCGGCTGGCCCCCTTCAATTTGCCTCAGATCAAGGCTATCACAGATCATGACGACATGGACCTCTACACCCTGGGCGAGAAAAAGTGCGCGCTGTACGCTGTAATCCCCGACAATGACTCGACATTTAATTTTTTAGTGAGTCTGCTGTATGCCCAGGCTTTCCAGGCCCTCTACTACAGCGCCGATCAGATTCACCATGGAGCCTTGCCCCAGCACGTCCACTTTGTGCTGGACGAGTTCGCCGCCATGCCTATGCCCGGCTTCACCCGGGAGCTGGCCACCATGCGGTCCCGGAACATTTCGGCAAGCACAATTATACAGAATATGGCACAAATCAAGGAACTTTTCAAGGATAGTTGGGAGACAATTCCGGGAAATAGTGACACAATTCTGTATTTGGGCGGCAATGAGGCGGCAACCCATAAGTACATTTCTGAATCGCTGGGCAAGGGCACCATCAACACGAAAACCCATGGTCAGAGCAAGGGCCGCTCCGGCTCCTGGTCCACCAATTTTCAGACCAGTGGTCGAGAGCTTTTGACCCCCGATGAGGTCCGCGCCCTGGACAACCGCTACGCCATCCTGTTCATCCGGGGCGCAAAGCCGGTGATGGACCTGAAGTACGATTTGATGAAGCACCCCGCCATCGGTCACACCGTGGACGGCGGCGGGCCGCCCTACATCCACCATCAGAAGAAACCCGAAACCTGGCTCTCCGGTGCGGCTCTGTTCGCCCCGGAGGCCGACACGGAAAAGGAGGAAACCGAACATGAACCATCTGAAAAACAATAAGCTCCAGCGCCGCGCCAAGCGGCTGTACGCCCTGTGCGTCTGCCTGGCTCTCACCGCCGCCATGTTTGTCATGCCCGCCTTTGCCGCTCCCGCTGGCGGCGATCCCTTGGACGTGGTGTCCAAGCTGTCTGATTTCATCTTTTCCCTGATCCGTGCCGTGGGCCTGATCCTGCTGGGCTACGGCATCCTCCAGGTGGGCCTCTCCCTCCAGTCCCACGACCCCTCCCAGCGGTCCAACGGTATGCTCACCATCGCGGGCGGCATTGTGATCACCTTTACGAAGGAGATCCTCAACCTCATCACCGGGGCATGAGGGTGGAAAAAAAGGGCGGGTGTGCTGGCACCCGCCCTTTCATTTTATGCGGCAACGCGGCGGAGCAGCTTCGGACACTGGAGCCCGAAAGCGCCCACTGCTGCGTCACCTCGCCGCCCTATTTCAACCTTCGGGACTATGGTACTCCCGGCCAGCTTGGCCGGGAGGCCACCCCGGAGGAATACGTGGGCAAGTTAATACAGGTATTCCAGGAGGTGTGGCGGGTGCTGCGCCCGGACGGAACCCTGTGGCTGAACCTCGGGGACAGCTACACCAGCGGTGGCAGAAGGACCAGGGACTTGGATCAAAAGCTCCCGGCGCGCTCAGTGGATCAGCGGCCACGGACGCCCCAGGGAATGAAGCCGAAGGATCTGATGGGTATCCCCTGGACAGTTGCCTTTGCGCTCCGTGCGGAGGGCTGGTATCTGCGGCAGGATATCATATGGCACAAGCCAAACGCCATGCCGGAGAGCGTCCGGGACCGCTGCACCAAGAGCCATGAGCATATTTTCCTGCTGTCCAGATCGGAGCGATATTATTTTGACGCCGACGCCATCAGCGAACCGATCCAGGGGGACAGCACGAAACGCTATCTGCGCGGATACAGTGGTCAGGCCGAAATGGTAGCCCTGCCCCGGTTTGGCGGCGCAAAGTACGGCGACAGCTCGGCGGAGGAGACCCGATGCAAGAGCGGGAAAGAATACGTGCCAACACCACGCAGGAACAAGCGGGATGTTTGGTCTGTGGGCACCAGGGGATTCCGGGGTGCACATTTCGCCGTTTTTCCCGAAAAGCTGGTGGAACCCTGCATCCTGGCCGGATGTCCGGAGGGCGGTCTGGTGCTGGACCCATTCATGGGCAGCGGCACCACGGGCCTGGTGGCCCAGCGGCTGGGGCGGCGGTTTATCGGCATCGACGTCAACCCGGACTACTGCGCCATGGCGGCGGAGCGGATTGCCCAGGGAAAGGAGGTGGCCTGATTGGGTAGTGGAAACTGGATCGTGGACAACCTGAACTCCGCCCTATCCACTTGGAACGATAAGCTGACGGAGATCTGGACGCTGATCTCCACCAGCCCGGAGAATTTCAAGGGCGGCGGGGTTTGGTCCGTGATCTGCAATATAAACGATGGGCTGAAGGCCGTAGGCTACGCCCTGCTGGTGCTGTTTTTTGTCATGGGTGTGGTCAAGACCATGGGAAGTTTCGCAGAAATGCGGAAACCGGAGCAGGCCGTCAAATGCCTGGTCCGCTTCGTGCTGGCCCAGGCGGCGGTGTCCCACGGGATGGAGATCATGACGGCCCTATTCAGCATCGCCCAGGGGATGATATCGTCCATCATGAGCGCATCCGGCCTGTCCGCCATGGCGGCGGCCACCCTCCCCGACGAGATGGTGACCGTCATTGAGGACGTTAGCTTCCTGGAATCCATCCCCCTGTGGGCGGTGACCCTGCTGGGTTCCCTGTTCATTTGGGGGCTGTCACTGGTGATGATTTTGACCGTCTATAGTCGTTTTTTTAAGCTCTATATGGCCACCGCTATCGCGCCCATTCCCATGGCCAGCTTCGCGGGACAGCCCTCCAGCAGCATCGGCGTAGCGTTTCTGAAAACCTACGCTGCGATTTGCCTGGAGGGCTGTGTCATTGTACTGGCCTGTGTGATTTTCTCAGCGTTCGCCTCGGCCCCGCCCGTGATCGCGGACGACACCCTGGCGGCGGCCACCATCGTTTGGAACTACGTGGGGGAAGTTTTGTTCAATATGCTGGTGCTGGTTGGGGCTATCAAGATGAGCGACAGGCTGATCCGGGAGCTGATGGGGCTGGGGTGATCTCAATACCAGAAATCGTCGGCACTGACGGCGTACTCGCCATTTGCCCGGGCCTGCCGGACTCGGTGGGCGAACAGCTCCGCCGCCGCGCGGTCCTCCCGGTGCAGGTCGATGAGATTACAGAGTTTCCGCACAGCGGTAACTATCCAAGACAGGGCTACCAGCCCCACTAGGGCAAACAGGATACCGTCCGCCAACTTCGGGTTGGCACAAGTCCAGTTGTGGAACACAGTGAGGGCCAGTGCGATGTATAGCATGGGGAGGCCCAGTCGAAGTTTGAGCGCCAAGTGAAATAGAGCAGGCAGAAAAAGCAGTACGAGTCCAAATATAATAAGTTGAGATGCCATTGCCGAAAGCCCTCCTTTTTAGTTTGTGGCATCTTAGCATAAGCGGGCGGGCCTTGCAACGGTCTGTCTGCCGATTCTTCATGTTGGCTGCATTACTTGAAAATAGGCGCTTACCAGAGTATAATGTGCAAAACGAGGTCTTGAAGGAGCGGGTGCCGCTGTGCCGAAAAAGAAGAAAAAACAGACGAAAACAGAGCGCCATGACACCCGCATCCGAAAGGCACGCCAGTGGGCGCTCACTTATCAAGGAAGCCACATTGTCCGCGCCTATCGAAAAAGGTTCAAGGTCGATGTGACCTGTGCGCTGAAGGATTTGGGTGAGATCGGTGCACTGTCACCTGAAAAGCTGGTGGAAATGCAGCGGGCCGAGCAGATTCGGCTGGAGCAGCGGCAGCGCGAACGGGAAGAAAAACGGCTGCAGGCATTTTACGACCGATTTCCAAATTCCAGCGATGATTTTTATTACATCGTCGGGTATACATCGGGCGGAGCGCCTTATGGTGTGACCTGGGAGGAAATGGGGCTGTCCCCCTGGGAACTGCCCTACGTCGATTATGAGATAGACTTTTGAAGCAACCGAAGCAGATGGATGGCATCTGCTTCGGTTTTTTGTCCAAACCATGGAGGTGACCATTATAGAAGTCCGCATCAACAAAGAAGTCCGGGACTATCAAGAAAGCCTGTTCTTCGGCCTGTCCCTGCGGCAGCTCGTGTTCGCCCTGCTGGCCGTACTGGTGGCCGTGGGCGTGTACTTCGGTTTGCGCAACGTGGTGGGCAGCGGCGAGATCGGCTGGATGTGCGTCCTGGCAGCGTTCCCCTTTGCCCTGGGCGGCTTTTTCACGTACAACGGCATGACCTTTGAAAGGTTCCTGCTGGCCTTTATCCGCTCCGAGCTGCTATACCCCAAGAAGCTGGTGTTCCGCTCGGAAAACCTGTACACCAAAGCCTTGGAAAATACGTCGATAAAGGAGGCTCTACATCTTGATTAAAACCCTGCAAAACGCATTAAAACAGGACCGGGAGGGTTTCGATATCCCCCGGTCCGTCCAGGATGCCATCCCCATCCGCCGTCTGTGGCCGGATGGGGTTTTCCAGTTCGGAAGCAAGTTCTCCAAAACCATCCGGTTCAGCGACATCAACTACGCCATCGCCTCGAAAGAGGACAAAACCTCCATGTTCCTGGGCTACTCCGAGCTGCTGAACGCCCTGGACGCGGGCTCCGCCACCAAGCTCACCATCAACAACAAGCGGCTCAACCGCCAGGACTTCGAGCAGAAAATCCTCCTGCCCCGCCGGGACGACTACCTGAACGGCTACCGGGCCGAGTACAACGCCATGCTCATGGACAAGGTGACCGACTCCTCCAACAGCGTGGTGCAGGAGCGGTACGTCACCCTCTCTGCCCACCGCAAGAGCATTGAGGAGGCCCGCACGTTTTTCGACCGGGTGACGGCGGACGTCACCACCCGGCTGAACCACCTGGATTCCCACAGCGAGGAACTGGACGCGGTGGAGCGTCTGCGGGTGCTCCACGATTTTTACCGCACTGGAGAAGAAACCGAGTTCCATGTGGACCTGCGGGACCTCATGCGCAAGGGGCACAGCTTCAAGGACGCCATCTGCCCGGACAGTCTGGAGTTCAAAAAAGACCACTTCATCATGGGCGGCAAATATGGCCGGGTGCTGTTCCTGAAGGAGTACGCCAGCTATATCAAGGACAGTATGATCTCCGAGCTGACGGCCCTCAACCGCACCATGATGCTGTCCATCGACGTGATCCCGGTGCCCACCGACGAGGCCGTCCGGGAGATGCAGAGCCGTCTGCTCGGGGTTGAGACCAACGTGACCAACTGGCAGCGGCGGCAGAATAATAACAACAATTTTTCCGCCGTGGTTCCCTACGATTTGGAGCAGCAGCGCAAAGAGACCCGGGAAATGCTGGACGATCTCACTACCCGGGACCAGCGGATGATGTTCGCCGTGGTGACGCTGGTCCATCTGGCAGACTCCAAGGAGGAGTTGGACAGCGACACCGAAACCCTCCAGGCCACCGCCCGAAAGCACCTGTGCCAGCTGGCCACGCTGAACTGGCAGCAGGCGGATGGGTTGGTGACGGCGCTCCCCCTGGGCCTGCGGCGGATTGATGCCCTGCGCACCCTGACCACCGAGGCGCTGGCGGTGCTCATGCCCTTCAAGGCCCAGGAGGTGCGGGACCGGGGCGGAGTTTACTACGGGCAGAACACGATCAGCAAAAACCTCATCATCGCAAACCGGAAGGAGCTGCTCAACGGCAACGGCTTTGTGCTGGGCGTGTCCGGCTCCGGCAAGTCCTTCACCGCCAAAGTGGAGATGGTGAACGTGGCGCTGGCCACCAACGACGACATCATCGTCATCGACCCGGAAAAAGAATATGGGCCCATTGTTGAGGGCCTGGGCGGCGAGGTCATCGACATTTCCGCCACCTCCCGCAACCACATCAACGCCATGGACATGGAGCAGGGCTACGGGGACGGAGACAACCCCGTGGTGCTGAAATCCGAGTTCCTGTTGTCCCTGTGTGAACAGTTGGTGGGCTCTGGAAAGCTCTCCGCCAAGGAGAAATCCATCATCGACCGCTGCACCGCCCAGTGCTACCGCGAGTACATCCGGGGCGGGTGCAAGGGCAAGGCCCCCACTCTCCAGGACTTCCACGCCGAGCTGCTCTGCCAGCCGGAGCCGGAGGCCAAGGACGTGGCGCTGGCCATTGAGCTGTTCACCGAGGGCAGTCTCAACACCTTTGCCAAGCCCACCAATGTGGACACCGACGCCCGAATCGTCTGCTATGACATCCGGGACCTGGGCAAGCAGCTCCTGCCCGTGGGGATGCTGGTGGTGCTGGACAGTGTCTTTAACCGTATCATCCGCAACCGGGCGCTGGGCCGGAACACCTGGGTCTATATCGACGAAATCTACATCCTGTTCCAGCATGAATACAGCGCCAATTTCCTGTTTACCCTCTGGAAACGGGTGAGAAAGTACGGGGCACTGTGTACGGGCGCAACCCAGAACGTGGAGGACCTCCTCCAGTCCCACACCGCCCGGACCATGCTGGCCAACAGCGAGTTTTTGGTGATGCTGAATCAGGCCAGCACCGACCGGGTGGAGCTGGCCAGTCTGCTGAACATCTCGGAAAACCAGCTTTCCTACATCACCAACGTGGACGCTGGACGGGGCCTCATCAAGTGCGGTAGCGCCATCGTGCCCTTCGTGAACAGCTTCCCGAAAAATACGCATTTGTACCGCTTAATGTCCACCAAGTTCACGGAGAACCAGGCGACGTAAATTTATGGCTTTTGTGTGGACTTTTTATTTTGTTCATGCTATGATTTTTGCGGGGTGATCACCATGTGGAAATGTCCGAAATGCGGCAGGGAGTTCAAAACCCGGGAACAGGATCACTATTGCATCAAGCCGGAGAGCATTGACCAGTATATCGAGTTCCAGGATGAGGCTGTTCGACCCTATCTACAGGCTGTTCGGGATACGATCCACAGCGCCATCCCGGAAGCGCAGGAAAAGATATCGTGGAGTATGCCGACCTTCTGGAAAAAGAGGAACCTGATTCAGTTTGCGGCCTTCAAGAATCACATCGGGCTTTATCCTGGCCCGGAGGCGGTGGAGGCGTTCCAGGAGCGCTTGGCGGCCTATTTTACGTCGAAGGGGACCATCCGCTTGCCGTATCAGGAACCGCTTCCGCTGGAGCTGATCGGGGACATCGCCAAATGGTGCTGGGAGCAGTACAGCGGTTAGAAGAAATATAACAGGCTGTCCGTTGTTTGTGGCGGACAGCCTGTTTTTTGTAGCCATAGGGGGTGAAAACATCAGGAAAGTTAAAGAAAAACCTTCCACTCCAAAAAGTGCAAAAGAAAAGGCCCAGGCCGCGCCGAAGGAGCTCCTCCGGCGCGGTCTGCTTACCGGAGCGGAAAAGTTGAAGGGTCAGCTCCGGGATGCCGCCGAGGGCGGGCGGCGGGAGGATACCGAAGTAGATCGTGCCCAGGACACCGCCCGGATGGGTGTTCGTCTGGCGGTGGACAAGCTGGGCAGACTGGCGCTGGGGAAGAAAAAAGCCAGGAGTTGGTCGGGTGAAGCAGGTGAACCGCAAGTAGGCTCAGCCCCATCGGCTCCCGGCACCCAGATAGAGCCGTCCACTCCACATGGCGGCACGGAATCTGTATGGGTCAAGACCCGGGATGCTGTTCATGATATGCCGACGTTGGAATTTGGGCGCACTGATTTGTCCCAAGCTGATCAGCCAATGATCAAGACAAAGGACGCCTATATTCATCGCCAAGCTGTTGCCCAAAATCGACAGCACCGAGGTACTGCACCCCAGGCAAAGGACCACATTCGGGTCGGTCAGTCTACCCCTGATCGGCCCACGATCAGGACAAAAGGCAACGACGTCCGCCAGTATGGTATTGGCTCGGAGAAGGTTGGTCGGGGAGTTATACCTGGGCAGATTTCCGAAGATTCTCCGACCCGCCCGTCCCAAGCACTGGAACGGGGCAGGCAGAGATTCGTACAGGAGCGGGCACGTCAGGTGACAGCACGGAGGACAGAAAGCCAGGGCATGAGCGGAATGACCTCAGTGCCGACTGATCGGCAAAGTACCGCTGGCGGGGCTTCCCCGACTTCGCGGTCTGGGTCTGCCCGTACTGAGACGCTCTCTACTCCAAAAACTGTGCGGGAAACCCGTTCCAATGGTAAGAGACCCGTCAAAACAGCCCGCTCGGAACGTATTTCTGTTGGGAAGTCCAAGCGTCAAAAAATCAAATCGGCAGTGGGCTCCTCCGGGCAAACGGCCAAAACGGCGGATCGTTTCACCCGTGCGGCCCGGCAGGTCGCCCGCGCCAACCTCCAGGCCCGTCAACGGGCCGTGCAGGCCGCAGGTGGAGCGAAACGGGCAGCGGCAACCGTGGACAGGCCCATGGTCAAAGCCGCCGCGTCGGCCCTGCGTGGGACCGTGTCAGCCATCCGGTCCGCCATGGCCCCTCTGACCGCTGGCGGCGGGGCGGTGATCGCGGTGGTGCTGGTGCAGTGCCTGGTGGCGGCGCTGATCATGTCGCCGCTGGGTATTTTTTTCAGCAGTGAGGAAACTGGCGGGCAGACCATATCCGACGCCGTTCGAGAGATCAACCAGGAGTACAACGCAAAGCTGGAGGAACTAAAATCAGGGGTCACCTATGACCAGCTCTCCACAACCGGAGCCCGCGCCCCATGGCCCGAGGTACTGGCAGTATACGCAGTGAAAACCACCTCCGACTCAACCAATGGGCAGGAGGTGGTCACCATGGATGCTAGGAAGAAAGATCTGCTGAAGCTGGTGTTCTGGGATATGAACGAGGTAAGCAGCTTTACAAGCACTGTCTCGGGCGAGGATGATGAGGAGGATACGACTACCCTCCACATTACCGTCACCGCCAAAACTGCCGATGAGATGGCGGATGCTTATGGCTTTAACGCCAGCCAGCGCCAGCAGTTGGCAGAATTGCTCTCCAACGAATACCGGGGGTTGTGGAACACGCTCCTCTATGGTATCGGGACCGGAAGTGGCGAAATCGTGGCTGTGGCGCTGTCCCAGGTGGGCAATGTGGGCGGCCAGCCCTATTGGAGCTGGTACGGTTTCAGCCACCGGGTGGATTGGTGTGCTATCTTCGTCAGCTGGTGCGCCGATCAGTGTGGCTACATTGATGCTGGGGTGGTTCCCAAGTTTGCGGGCTGTATGCAGGGTTCCCGCTGGTTCAAGGAGCGGGGGCTGTGGCAGGATCGCAGCTACACGCCGAATCCAGGGGATATAATTTTCTTCGATTGGAATGATCCAGGTGGATTCTCCGGGCCGCAGGATGGTGTTCCTGACCATGTGGGTATCGTGGAGCGAGTGGAAAATGGTCGAGTCTATACAGTGGAAGGCAACTCCGGGGATAAATGCTGTCAGCGAAGCTATCCCGTGGGATATTACGAGATTTATGGGTATGGAATATCTAGATCAGCATCAAAATAAATTTTGCGCCATTAGTCGTTTCAAAATTTGCTTTGATAGCCCGCTTGTCGACCTGTTATGAAATTGATCTGAGAATTCACAAATCAGCTAAGCAATAGGCTTAAACAAGTCAGAAATCTATATCTTGCAGGAGCAATGCATATTGAAGAAAAAATCAAAGACCACATTGTTGATTCCGTGCTAACTGCACCATCCGAGGGGCAGCGTAACCAAAAAATTTACGAAAAGCGGAACAATAGTAGTTGAAAGCTTTTCCGTCCTCCCAGTCCCAATCCCGCTTACAACCTCCATGACATAACTTACTCCATGAACAGGATGTGCATTCAGGAGGATGGTTTAAACTATCCCGAAGGAATGCTTGTGCAACTTTTCCATTTGCAATTTCAGTTAAAGGTGCGTCCCCTAACTTGCCTAATTTCCATTGATCTAAACAATAAAAATCACAAGGGTAAAGGGTTCCGTCGTTTTCGACCACAAAATAGGTTCCGCAAGTACCAGCGGTAGAGCAAGTGTTGGGGGGGAGGCCCATGATTAAGTGAATATAGTCATCAAAAAGTCGTATGCTGATATATGTTCCATTTAGAAAGTCTCGATACCATTCGTCGAAAAGAGCACATAAAAAATCCCCGTATAGGGCTGGAGTGAGGCTGTATGGCATAGAGCCTCTCTGCGTTGCGATTGGGTCCAGACAAGGGATAAACTGGAGGTATTGCACTCCTAGCTTTTGGAGGGAACGATAGACTTTGACAGGATGTTTGGCGCAGAGTCGAGAAACCACGCAAAGGAGGTTCACTTCTACTTGCTTTTTTTGCAAAAGGGTCAAATTTTTAATGATTCGGTTCCATGTCCCCTTCCCAGCAGCATCATGTCGAAGAGAGTCATGGATAGCCTTTTCGCCGTCCAAGCTGATACCCACCAAAAAGTTGTTCTCCAGAAAAAAATCAGCCCATTCTTCGTCAATTGTGAGACCATTTGTTTGAATAGCATAGCTTACAGGAATCCGCCCTTTATTAATGCTGCTGACCTTAGAAACAAAATATCGAAAGTAAGAAAGACCAGCCAGAGTAGGCTCACCGCCTTGGAAGGCGAAAGAAACTCTGCCTTGGCTTCCAAGACTTGAAAAGGCTTCACTAATAAGGATATCAACTGTGTCAAAAGACATAATGTCAGTGTTTCCAAATTTTCGGGCAGCAATTTCATCTGCATAAAAGCAGTAGCCACAACGCATATTACAAAGCCCCGAAGCTGGTTTAATAAGAAAGGATAAAGTGTTCATTTTCTACTCCTGATAACATTTGCTTACCTCATAAAGAAGCAATTCTATGAAAAGGAAAACAACAATTTGATCTTCTAGAAAATTCGGCGAGGTATCTTGGCTGGGGCATGGAAGGACAATAACTTGATCTGCTTCCCTGACAACAGCGATCTTTGGATCCATGGTCACCAGAATTATATGGCAGCCTTTTCCGGCGAGGTCTGTAATGTAGTCATTAAATGGCCTGATCCCCCCTCCTTTCATGGTAAAAAGGATATAACAGTCACCTTCCCCTAAAATATAGGTGTCGTCCCGCATAACGACCCAATCGCTGCTCATCTCATTAAAAATTCCCATACGCCGCAGCCGGTGGGAAAGCATCTGAGCTGAAAGCGCAGTTCGGTTGGCTCCCCAGATAGCAATCCGGTTGGCCGAGCAAATTGTTTGCGCCGCTGTATGAAGTTCCGCCTTGTCTACAAAAGCCGGGAGCTGATTGATATAGCTAATATAGGTATTCAAAATATCTTGATACGGATCTTGGTGCTCTATGTCGCCTTTTTCCATAGGCGAGGAGAGAAGTGACCGGCGCATGGAAAATTTGAATTCGGAAAAGCCTTTGTAACCCAACTTCTGACAGAGGCGAACCATTGCGGCGTTAGAGGAACCAGCTTTTTGCGCAATATCATTGAGAGGATCATTTAATAGGCATTGAGGATGGTCCAGCAGGTAGCGGGCCAGCTTTTGCTCTGCCTTGGTTAATTCTTCAAAACGATCTTTCAACTGGAATAAAGGATCCATAATTACCCATCCTTTCTGTAATTTTGAAAAATATTTCAAATGCTAATACTATCATACTCTATATTTTAGCAGAAAGCAATAATATTATGAGGATGAATAAAGGCGAATATGATATATTGCGGCGCTGACCTTAACAAAAATCAAGGCATGGCAATTCGCACAAAAAACCGGCGAATATTTGGTCAGAATTCCAAAATTGAAAAATTTTCCGAATTATATTGAAAAATTTTTCAATCCGTGCTATTGTTAATCCAGCGAGGGCGGCGATGAAGCGCGCCATCAAAGCCTGTATTCCAAACCTGGCAAACAAATTAAAGAGAAGCGAGGAATGCCTAATGTTTGAAAAAATCCAGGCGGCAGTGGAAAAATATCTAATTCCTGTAGCCAACAAGATGTCTGCCAACAAAATTTTGCGGGCCATCAGCGGAGGCTTCTCCATGCTCCTGCCAATCATCATGGTTGGAGCTGTCGGATCCTTATTGTCCGGCCTGAGTTTTGAGGTGTGGCAAAATCTTATCACCTCCACCGGTCTCAAGCCCATGTTTGTGATGCTCTCTGATTACACCACGAACATGATGGCCATCTATGCGGTATTCACCATCGGCTACGCCATGGCCAACCAGTTGGAGTGCAGCAAGACCGCTTTGCTGGCCGGTGTCATGTCTTTGCTGGCCTTTCTGATTGTGATCCCCCTGGGCGTGGGATCTGGTGAGAACGTTGTGGCCGCGGCCATGTCCACCCAATATTTTGGCTCCCCCGGCCTCTTCACCGCCATGATCATCGGTGTAGTGGTACCCAATATCTACAACATTTTTATCAAGCATAATGTGGTCATCAAAATGCCTGATGGTGTGCCTCCTCAGATCGCTCACAGCTTTTCGGCGATCATCCCCGGCGTGGTCATTGCCGCTATCTTTGTGATTATCCGTCAGCTCTGTGCCTTGACTCCCTTTGATACGCTCAATGGGCTTGTTTTCGGTATTTTGAAGGTCCCTTTGAGCTCTCTCACTGCAAGCCCTTTGACCTTTGCAATTCTTTTGGTGCTGACGAATCTCCTTTGGTTCTTTGGCATTCATGGCGGAATGGTTACCGGTTCTTTCCGTGTCATGCTCTATTCTGCTGCCAATCTGGAAAATATGGCCGCTTTTGGCGCTGGAGAGGCCCTGCCCCATATGATTACCGGAACCTGGCAGTCTGTCCAAGCCCAGCTGGGCGGCGCTGGCGCTGCCATCGGTCTGGCCGTCTGTATGTTCCTGCTGGCCAAAAGCAAGCGGTATAAAACCCTGGGCAAGCTGTCTATTGCCCCCGCTCTGTGCTCCATTTCCGAACCGATCGTCTTTGGCTTCCCCCTGGTCCTGAATCCGATCATGTTTGTTCCTGTAGTCCTTAGTCCCCTTCTCTGCTTTGCTGCTTCTTACATCTTTACCGCCATCGGCGTTTTGCCCTATCTGAACGGTATCAGCGTACCGACGGGCACACCTATTATTCTGGCGGGCCTCATGGCAGGTGGTTGGCGTACCGCCATCTGGCAGGTGGTTTTGGTGGCACTCCAGTTCGTTATTTATCTGCCGTTTTTCAAAGTAATGGATAAACAGGCTCTTGCCGAGGAGGCTAAGGAGGCTCAAGATACCAACGCCTGAGTTTCTGTCGCATCTGTTCCGTATTTAGAGAGTGCCCGCGCCTGGCCGGGCGCGGGCACCCGTTTTCATAACCAGGAGAAGGTGAAACACTATGAGTAAACAGCCCAATATTCTTTGGTTTGTAGCTGATCAAATGCGGTGGGACAGTATGGGCCACACAGGAAATCCTGCCGCAGCCACTCCTCATCTGGATTCTCTAGCTCAGGCTGGGGTCAGCTTTGACAATGCTTACTGTCAGAATCCTGTTTGTGTGCCCAGCCGATGCAGTTTCCTTACTGGCCTGTACCCTCACACCCTGGGACATCGCACAATGCATTTTATGATGCGAAAGGAAGACCCCAACATTCTCAAAACCATGAAGGAAAACGGTTATGAAGTGGTGTGGATCGGGCGAAATGACTTTATTCCAAGCGCTTGGGCTAAGACCGATTACTGCGACCTTTTTTTTGATGGCAGTGACCTTGTGGAGAAAAGCACCTTGGAAATGTCCAAGCCAAATTTTGCTCACAACGTGGATGCTGCGCCGGAGATAGCCCCGGTCATGCAGGGACTGGAGCCTGACTCACTGAAGTATTCTTTTTACTTGGGTAAGTTCCCGGAAGAATCTTTAAATAAAACCTTGGATTGGAATTGCGTCAATGCTGCCCTGAACTACCTGGAGGAACGAAACAAATCCGGAAATCAAGAGAAGCCCTTTTTCATTTATTGCACGCTGTCATTTCCACATCCACCTTATGGCTGCGAGGAACCTTGGTATTCTTTGATCGATCGCTCCAAGCTGCCGCCTCGGCGCAAAGATGTGGAACGGCTGGAGGACAAGTCTGAGATTCTCCGGCAAATACGCGCTAAACAGGCGATGAATGATTGGACCGAGGAGCAGTATGATGAAATTCGAGCAGTCTATCTGGGCATGACAGCGCGGTTTGACCATCAGCTGGGACTTCTCATCCAAAAGCTGAAAGACACCGAAGTCTATGACAATACAAGCATTTTTGTTTTTAGCGACCACGGTGATTTGACTGGAGACTATGGTATTGCTGAGAAATGCCAGAACAGCTTTGAGGACCCCCTTACTAATGTACCCTTGCTGGTAAAGCCTGCTTCCAATATGGCAGTGAAACCTGGAAGAAACGGGGCATTAGTCCAGCTGAATGATTTGCCCGCGACAGTTTTCGAAATGACTGGAATAAAACCTGACTATATCCAGTTTGGTCAGTCACTGTGCCCCACAATCGCCACTGGTGAAGCCCACCGTGATGCGGTATTCTGCGAGGGGGGACGGCTTCGTGGCGAAACACAGGCGATGGAACCTTTTCATGGGCCCGAATCTCCCTACTGGCCTCGGATCTCAACTCAGCACGAAAGTGATGTGGCTCACGGCAAAGGCTGTATGATTCGGCAAGGAAATCTGAAGTACATAATGCGGCTCTATGGCAAAGATGAACTCTATGATTTGGACAGGGATCCCCAAGAACTTCAAAACAGGATCGATGATCCCGAGTATTCCTCAAAGATAATCCTGATGAAAGAACGCATGCTGCGATTTTATATGGAGACAGGGGACTTTGTTCCAACCTCAATGGACAAACGGTAATAGCAATTATTTGTTGTAAAGGGCCAAAGGCTTGAAAAGTCAACATAAAAAGGAGTGGATCAAAATGGCCATGAACGAGGACCAATACGATGAGCTGGTCATGAACATCATCGTGGAAGGTGGAAACGCCCGATCCCTGGCAATGGAGGCCATCCAAGCGGCGAAACAAGGGAATATGGAGCAGGCGGAGCAGCGGCTTAGAGATTGTAATGATGCGCTGGACGAAGCCCATCGTGTGCAGACTGATCTAATCCAAACTGAAATTCAGGGAGAGCATGTACAGGTTATGCTGCTCATGGTTCATGCCCAGGATCATCTCATGGACGCCATGGTCGTTCGCGATATGGCGACTGAATTTGTAGAACTTTACAGAAAAATTATGGATAGGTCCAAATAATAAAAAGGAGCGTATTGTCATGAAAAACATTGTTTTGTTCTGTGCTGCGGGAATGTCCACCAGCCTGCTGGTAACAAAAATGCAAAATGCGGCAGCAGAAATGGGATATGACTGCACGATTGCTGCATATAGCCTTAACGATGTGAATAAAAGGGGGCCTGACGCGGATTGTGTTCTCCTGGGGCCGCAGGTTCGCTATCAGAAAGATAAAGTAGCGGCTGCTTTGCCGGGTAAACCGATCATGGTTATTGACATGGCTCTTTATGGCATGATGAAGGGAAAAGAAGTGCTGGAGGCAGCCATCAAGCTGTTGGAGGGCTAAGGATCGGGAGCCAAAGTATATCGGCGGCACACATACTAAGCGGACCGCAGGCATTTTAACAGCAAAAGCTCCAGCTGCCCACCGTTTCTTGTTGGAAGCTTTCGCAGAAAGGAACGATCAAATATGAGCGGATTTTGCAGTGATTTCCTTTGGGGTGGTGCAACTGCCGCTAACCAATACGAAGGGGCTTGGGACGTAGACGCCAAAGGACCCAGTATCTCGGATATGTGTACAAGTGGTTCCCACACTACGCCTAAGTGGGTTACAACCAGCATCTATCCTGACCGACAGTATCCTTCCCACGAAGCTACGGATTTCTATCATCGCTATGAAGAAGATATTGGCCTTTTTGCTGAGATGGGATTCAAGTGCTTTCGTATGTCCATTAACTGGACACGAATTTTTCCGACCGGAATGGAGGATAAACCGAGCGAGGCGGGGCTGACGTTCTATGATAAAGTATTTGATTGCTGTAAAAAGCATGGGATCGAGCCCTTGGTTACGATCTCCCATTTTGAAATACCATATGCCCTGGTAGAGAAGTATAATGGTTGGGAGGGCAGAGAGGTCATTGCCCTCTTTGAAAAATATTGCCATGTCATTTTTGACAGATATAAAGACAAGGTAAAATATTGGCTGACTTTCAACGAAATCAATGCTGGAACAATGTCTATGGGCGCAGTGCTGTCCCTGGGAACGGCGAAAGGCTATGAAGGACCGGCGATGGCTGTACCTGACGATCCTCAGGTGCGTTTTCAAGCCTTGCATCATCAGCTTTTGGCTTCGGCAAAAGTAGTGAAATATGCCCATGAACATTTTCCAGAGTTTCAAATGGGGTGCATGATGTCTTTCTCTGCCATGTATCCCTTTACCTGTGATCCTGCCGATGTGCTGGAGGCCCAGCAGCATATGGATCAGCGAAACTGGTATTGTGGAGATGTACAGGTTCTGGGAGAGTATCCTTACTTTGCAAAACGCTTCTGGCAGGAAAAGGGCATAAAACTCTGCCTGGAGCCTGGAGATTTGGACACGTTGAAAGCCGGGACCGTGGACTTTTACACATTCTCATATTATATGTCTCACTGCACAACGACCCATACAGAAGGAGAAGCTATCACAGGAAATCTGATGACAGGGATTAAAAATCCTTATTTGCAGACCAGCGATTGGGGATGGCAAATTGATCCACAGGGTCTTAGATGGTCACTTAATACCATCTATGCTCGATACCATATCCCGTTGATGGTAGTGGAAAATGGGTTAGGAGCATATGACAAGAGGGATCCTGACGGAAAATTTCATGACAACTATCGTATCGATTATCTGCGATCTCATATTGAGCAAATGGCCGAAGCCGTCAAAGATGGAGTCGAGCTCATAGGCTATACTCCATGGGGGTGTATTGATCTAGTCAGTGCTTCAACCGGAGAGATGGCTAAGCGATATGGTTTTATTTATGTCAATAAATTTGATGATGGTACCGGAGACCTTTCGCGGGAGAAAAAGGATTCGTTTTACTGGTATAAAAAAGTCATCGCCTCTAATGGCAAAGATTTGACCTGAACGGTGTCGGTATCAATGCAGTCTGTTAAGCAACGTTAAACTATGGCATAAGCTTTTCAATGCCAGAATTATAAAATTTCTTCACTACTGGAGGGTACCGAATGAAGCAATTTGTTTATACAATTACTGATCCTATAGGTATCCATGCACGGCCCGCCGGACTGCTGGCTAAAGCGGCCAAGGCACTGGACAGTACAGTCACTATTGTGAAAGCTGATGGCAAATCTGTTCTAGCCACGAGATTGATGGCTTTGATGGGGTTGGGTGTAAAACAAGGCGATACAGTCCATGTTATTATTGAGGGCGAAAACGAGGAAGCGGATGCCGTTGTCATGGAACAGTACTTCAAAGATAATCTATAAATAAACGCCGTTGATGGGGCGTCTGCCCATTGGGTAGACGCCCTGATTTTCAATTCTGGGGAGAGAACGCACATGATTTTGCTGCAGGGAAAAGGTGTCTCAAAAGGCGTAGTGAAGGGCCCCATCTATTTCTACCAGCGGGGGGCGGCGGAGATTTCCACCGCCGCCGCGGCCGACATTGAGGAGGAGAAGCGCCGCCTGGAGGGGGCCAAGGAGAAGTCCATGGAGCAGCTGGGCGCTCTGGCGGACAAGGCCAGGGAGGAGGCCGGCGAGGAGGCCGCCATGCTCTTTGAGACCCACGCCATGTTCGTGGAGGACGAGGACTTTGTGGACTGCATGAACGCCGCCCTGGACGAGGAGCACTGCACCGCCGAGCGGGCGGTGCAGATCGCCGGGGAGCAGTTTGCCGCCATGCTGGCCGCCATGGACGACACCTATATGCAGGCCCGGGCCGCCGACATCAAGGACGTGGCCCGGCGGATTCTCAACAACCTCATGGGAATCGTGGAGGGGGGTATCGACTCCGAGGAGCCGGTGATCCTGGCGGCGGATGACCTGGCACCCTCCGAAACGCTGCAATTGGACAAGTCTAAGATCCTGGGCTTCATCACCCAAGGGGGCTCCGGCAACAGCCACACCGCCATCCTGGCCCGGACCATGGGTATTCCCGCCATCTGCGGCCTGGGGGACTCCCTGAAGCAGGAGCTGAGCGGCCGCACCGCCTACATCGACGGCGAGACCGGCAAAATTGCCATCGCCCCGGACGACATCACCCTCACCGCCTTCCAGGCCAAATACGAGAAGCAGCAGGAGATGAAGGTCCTCATGGAGACCATGAAGGGCCAGGAGGACGTGACCCTGGACGGCCGGGAGATGATGGTCTACTGCAACATCGGCTCCCCGGAGGATGTGGCGGCGGTGTTGTCCAACGACGGCCAGGGTATCGGTCTGTTCCGCTCCGAGTTCCTGTATCTGGCCGCCAGCGACTACCCCACCGAGGAGGAGCAGTTCAAGGCGTACAAGGAAGTGGCCGCCGCCATGGAGGGCAAGCGGGTGGTCATCCGCACCCTGGACATCGGCGCCGACAAGCAGGTGGGCTATTTCGAGCTTCAGAAGGAGGAAAATCCCGCCCTGGGCATGCGGGCCATCCGCATCTGCCTGAACCGGCCGGAGGTGTTCCGCACTCAGCTGCGGGCCCTGTACCGGGCCTCCGCCTTCGGTAAGGTGGCCATCATGTTCCCCATGATTACCTCCGTATGGGAGGTCCGGGAGTGCAAGCGGGCCTGTCAGAAGGTGATGGCCGAGCTGGAGGCCGAGGGAATCCCCTACAACAAGGACACTGAGATCGGCATTATGATCGAGACACCCGCCTCCGTCCTGGTAGCCGAGGAGCTGGCGAAAGAAGTGGACTTCTTCTCCGTGGGAACCAACGACCTGACCCAGTACACCCTGGCCTGCGACCGTCAGGCCAACGACCTGGGCAAGTTCTTCGCCCCCCATCACCCCGCTGTCCTCCGGGCCCTGAAGCTGGCCGCCGACGCCGCCCACAAGGCGGGCATCTGGATCGGCATCTGCGGCGAGCTGGGGGCGGACCTGTCCCTGCTGGAGACCTTCCTGGCCATCGGCATCGACGAGCTGTCCGTGTCCCCCTCCTCCGTCCTGCCCCTGCGGGCGGAGATCCGTAAGTCCATTGCCAAAACCTGCACATTGGACAAGCTGGAGTGCTGACATAAAAACAAACCCATTATGGTTCACCCTTGGCATTCTTGAAACATTGTGTGCCGGGCGATGATAAAAGGAAACTGTTGCAAAACAACTGCCACCTCCTCTTTGGGCGGCCAGCCAATTGGCTGGCCGCCCATTCATAAGTTCTAATTTACAAAATTTTACTTTATATGCGTTGTTTTTGTTAAATACTTTCTTCCAATTGACTGTTGAGTATCCTCGATTCAGCGGCCCAACAATGCGATGAAAAAGAGAAAACATATAAGGGTAATCGAAAATCCTTTGCAAAACCAGAAAAAAATACATAAGCAAAAATCAAATATATGTTCCACATCGAGCCCCCGTCATACTTTCAGTGTGTCGGGGGCCTTTTTTTGTCGAAATATGTCGAGCCGCATTGCACGCTGCAGTGCCAAGTGGGAGACATATATCTCTAGATATCCGTAATTACCAACCTCAGAGTTCCACCCCATGGAATTTGAGGTTGGTACCCGTGTGCAGTTTGGCCAACGCAGCTCTCAGGAGTCCTGTTGTCCGTTGTTCGTGATCTCCAACCTCAGATTCTCCAAAATTCTGAGATTGGAGATTTTTATATGCATTATGACATGAAACAAAGCGGGACATATATCCAAAATCTTCGCATTCGAAACGGATATAGCCAAGGTGAGCTTGCAAAAGCTATGAATATCGACCAAAGTTTTTTGAGCCGGATCGAGTCTGGCCAAAAGGGCTGCTCTGTGGATATGTTCATACAGTTTTCTGAATTTTTTGATGTGACCTTAGATGCCCTGATTTTAGGTATTGAGCCAGACGCATTGCAGGAAATCGAGCGTAAGATGTGCCTAAAAGCCAATATCGCCAATTTGATTGATCAACTGGCACTGTTGAGCGCACAGCTCTAATTGTGATATGTCCAATGGTCATGGATATATGTCCATTGCTCATTAGCCAACTGGCTCCGTGCCATTTACAATAAAAGTACAGCCGCAAGGCTCTGTACTTTGCTACGAAAATAGGTAGCGGGTAGACGCACCTTGACAAACAGGTTTTCAACGCCTCATGAAAAATCATCACAGCACAGAAAGCGGCAGGCAGGAGCCTGTCGCTAAAGTAGTAAGCCATTGTGTGGGTCAAGCGTTTGGTGCTATCACATGGTAGCCCAGCTTTTGCAGCTCGTTGACCATGCGGTTTGCGCGTTTGCGCTCACAGCGCTTCCGGCGCTGTTCAAAGCAGTCCTCATTGTAGGGGTGTCCGGTTTTGAGCATCGTGTAGATCAGTGTCAGCAGCTTACGGGCCAGAGCAATTGTTGCACGTTTTGCGCCCTTGCGCTGCTTGATTCGCCAGTACCAGCCAGAAAGGTATAATGTGCGTTTGCCGGAAATAACCCATCCGACTTCGCAAAGCATACTTTTCAAATACGGATTTCCTTTATTGATATGGGCGCTTTTCCGTTTCCCGGCACTTTCATTGTTGCCAGGACTTAACCCAGCCCAAGAACAGATATGTTGTGAATCTTGGAATGCATCCATATCCGTACCAATCTCGGCAATAATTGCCGCAGCAGCGGTGACATCGATTCCTGGAATGGAACATAGTAGGCTCAATGCCTCACTATGCTTCAGGATTTCCTTAGATATCTCATCTTCAATAGCTTTTCTGTGGGCTTCAAGCTGTTCCAGATGACCAAAAGCCATAGAGAGAAATTTGCGCTGGTGGAGGGACAGGCCCCCATTTAGGGCAATCAAAATTTGATCCATTCGGTTCCTTGTTTTGGCCTTTAGGCATTTATCCAACGCAGCCCTATCTATGCTGCCGTTCTGGATCAGATGCCGGATAATATTTCGGCCAGATACACCGAAAGCATCCGAAAGAAATGCGGTGAAGCGAAACCCAGAACTTTGCAGAAATTTATCAATGCGGTTTTTCTGCGATGTGATATCATGCACAATGCTTTTTCGATAGCGGGTTAGATGGCGCAGTTCCCGAAACGCTTTGTCTGGAATGAAGCTGCCTTTTAGCAAGCCTGCACGAAGCAATGTGGCAATCCACTGCGCATCCCGCATATCTGTTTTGCGTCCCGGTACATTCTTCATATGCCGGGCATTAACCACCAAAATATTGATCTCTCCTGCCAAACATGGTTCCAACATCTCATAAATCGGCTGCCAATAGATTCCTGTGCTTTCCATAGCCACATTACGGCATTCCGATTCCACTACCCAATCCCGCAGCTTCTTCATTTCTGGAATCAACGTGCTGAACGAGCGAATTTCCACCACCGGGTCTGTGCCCAGCGCCCCTGTGATCAGGCAGGCCACAATGATATCCCGGTGAATATCCAGCCCCATAGCACAGGTTAATATGTCCTTCATACAACCCCCTCCTGTCTTTTCTGCAGGCGGGGAATTGCCCGGGTGGGGTTCCGAACTTTGCTACTCGTGCTCTTCACCTTTCGGCGATGCAACATTCTGCTGTTCTCTTGGGCAATTCGTCCACGTTGAACAAACGGGGTGGTTTCTTCCACCACGGTGCAGCCGGACTTCGCCTGCTCCCTAAAGTTTAGCACAGCTTCCCGTCCTTCGCATCGCATTTTCATTCTCAGCTGTGATGGCCTTTCATGAGGCGTTGAAAATTTCACACCAGCAGTACGGGTAACCACCCGGACAGACGAGCGTCCGCCAACGCGCGCCACGACCTGGAAGGGGGCAACCGCCCCCTCCTGCGAGCGAGAACGCCACCTGCGCGGAGCGGCCTTTGGCAAGACCGCCAGCACTGACCCTGTCCGGGTATACAATGAGACGCCTTAGACCAGCCTGAGAACCAGGCTGCAGGGCTCCACCTGGGGTTGAAATCAGTAGAGGCCCCTGGTACACGCCTGCGCGGGTCACGCCGGACCCGGCCCGTACTGTTCCCAACCTCACCGGGGCGCGAGCTGCAAATGTGGTGAGAACGATATATGAAATTAAGTTCAAGGCGGTCCCGAGCGTTTGCTTGGGACTGCCTCTCAAGGGGAATTATTCGGATGAACACCAAAGATAACAGGAAACAATCCCACAATATGATCGACCGCATTTTCCACGACCTGCTCCCCGCCCAGGGTATGGCGGAGCGGCCCGAGCAGATCGCACTCGGCCACCTGATGCTGGACGCCCTGATGGACGGCTCTATCGCCCTGTGCGATGCCGGCACCGGCATCGGAAAGACCTACGCCTATCTGGCGGCGGGAGCAGCGTTCCACCGCTTCCGAGCCAACCAGAACGAGTTCACTAAGCCTATCCTAATTTCCACCTCCAGCATCGCCCTGCAAAACGCCATCCAGACGGAATACCTGCCCACACTGTCTGATGTGTTGACTGCGGACGGCCTGATCGACCAACCTCTCCTGGCTGTGATCCGCAAGGGCAAATCGCATTATGTCTGCGACTATCGCCTGCAACTGCGATTAATGCAGATGAAACTTTGCAAGAAAAACAAGGCGGCGATAGACGCTCTGCTTTCCCTGCGGGATGGGCTGGACATGGATGGAGTCTCCCATCTGAGCAGCTTTGACCGAGCGCACGTCTGCGTTCCCCAGGTCTGCGACTGCGGACGAGAGGATTGCCGCTATCGGGCCTTCCTGGAGGACTGTGACAGCGGGGAGCTTTCCTTCCAGATATGCAATCACAACCTGCTCCTGGCAGACGCTATCCACCGAGGAACGGGCCGAGATCCTATCCTGCCGGACGCCTGTGCCGTCATCATCGACGAGGCACACAAGCTGCCGGACGCCGCCCGTCAGATGTTCGGCACCATTTTGGAGGCAAGGGAGATCCACAGCCTGATCCGCAGCCTGCGCCGGGAAAAGTTTGTGCTGGCGGCGGACTCCCTGGCGGAGCTGTCTGCGCCCCTGCTGCGGCTGATGAATGGGTCCTTTGACTCAGAAAAATCGTTCCAGAGCTTTTCGCGGTTCCTCATCGCTCCAGCGAGAAACCTCCATATTATCAGTAAGCAGTTACACGGTCTGCTTTCTAAGGCCACCCGTCAGCAACTGCGGAAGCTGTCCTCAACCATGGAGCTGTTCACCAGGGAGAACGATGGACTGGTGTTTTGCGCTATGGAGGATCGGCGAGGCGGCACCATGCTGTGCGCTGTGGCCGCTGATATGACCGCCCAGTTGCGGGCCACCCTCTGGAACCAGGAGCATCCGGCCATCCTCACCTCCGGCACCTTGGCAGTGGGCAGGGATTTCCATCGTTTCAAAGAAGAAACCGGCCTGCTGGCGGATGGCCGGATCAAAGAGTCCGTCTCCGCCTCACCCTTCGACTACAAAGCCAACTGCCTGCTGTACCTGCCGCTCCACCCTCCCGAACAGGCAGACAGCGGCTATTTTGACGAGCTGGCGGCAGAGATTGCCGCCTTGCTGGACGCCTGCTGGGGCCATGCCTTGGTGTTATTCACCTCCTATGCCGCCATGTCGGCCATCAAAGAGCGGCTGGCGGAGATGGACCTGCCCTGGGAAGTATTCACCCTGGGCCGAAACGCGGTACATACTACCCAGCAGTTTAAAGACAGCCCAGGCAGCGTCCTGCTTGCAACCGGGGCCGCCTGGGAGGGCTTTGACTTCCCGGGCGACTGCGTGTCTCTGCTGGTCATTCCCCGCTTGCCCTTCTCCCGCCCGGACGCTCTGAAAGAGAAAAAGCGGGCGGAGTACCCCACTCTCCGGGCGTTCATCCGGGCCGTGGTGGTGCCGGAAATGCAGATCAAACTGAAGCAGGGCTTCGGGCGGGCCATTCGCACCGAGACGGACACCTGCGTGGTGGCCATCCTGGATGAGCGGTCTGTGCCGGGCCAGCGACACCACGACGCTATGAAGGCTGCTCTTCCTGACCTGCCGATCACCAGCAGCCTGGAGGATGTGGTGGAGTTCATCTACCGCTCCAAGGGCACGAAGTATTTCCGGGAGGGTCAGTCATGATTGATGTGAAGAACGAAATCCAGTACATCATTGTCAGCCGTCTGTTGTTCGGCATGGCCCAGGAGGGCTTTTTGACGGCGGATGAGCTGACCGTCGCCCAGCGGCTGGCGGTGGAGAGATACCACCCCGCCGCTGTGTGGGAATAGTGCTGGATATTCCAGCCGAGGTGTGGTAATGTTGGCGTTGCAAAAAAGGAGGTGCTCGACGTGGCAACGATCAAGGTAATCCCGCCCAGGGAGAAAAAACCTGACACCCTGCGGGTGGCGGCCTACTGTCGGGTCAGCTCCGACTCCGCCGACCAAAAACACTCCTATGCTGCCCAGATTCGGGCCTACACCGATAAGATCGGCGGACACGAGGGTTGGGAGCTGGTAGATGTTTACGCCGATGAGGGCCTGACGGGCACCCGGATGGAGCAGCGGGAGGATTTCAACCGTATGCTGGCAGACTGCCGGAAGGGGAAGATCGACCGGGTGCTGGTGAAATCTATCTCCCGGTTTTCCCGGAACACCAGGGACTGTCTGGCCACTCTGCGGGAGTTGACCGCCCTGGGTGTTACGGTCTGCTTTGAAAAAGAGAACATTGACACGGGCACGCTCACCACCGAACTGATGGTGAGCGTGTCCGGCGCTCTGGCCCAGGAGGAGTCGGTATCCATCTCCAAGAACCAGCGGATCAGCTACCAGCGCCGGATGGAACGGGGGGAGTTCATCACTTGCTTCGCGCCGCTGGGCTATCGGCTGGTGGGCGGCAAAAACCTGGAAATTGTGCTTGAGGAGGCCAAAACAGTCCGCTGGATTTTTCAACAGTATTTGAGTGGACAAAATTCGGTGGAAATTGCTTCTGAATTGGGAAAGCAAGGGTTAACAACCGCGACCGGGAAGGAAATATGGTGTGAAAAAACGGTGCGGAAGATCCTCGGAAATGAGAAATATGTTGGGGACACACTCTGCCAGAAAACATACACTTCCAACGCCTTTCCCTTCACCCGGCAGTACAATCACGGGGAGGCTGATCAATACTATACCGAGCACAGTCATCCAGCCATCATCAGCCGGGAGGATTTTCAACGGGCGCAAGAACTGCGACAACGGCGGGCACGACATATCCCCTCCCCTGCCGTTGAGTATCCCTTGACTAAAAAAATAGTGTGCGGCCAGTGCGGCTCACTGGTCACCCGCCGTGTCACAAAAAATGGGCTGATTTCTTGGGTCTGCCGAAAGCACGACGACCGGGCGGCAGACTGCCCGGTGGGCCGCATCCCAGAGTCGGAAATCTACACCGCTTTCGTGCGGATGTACAATAAGCTGAAGCACAATGAGACCATCATCCTCAAGCCAGCCCTGACCCAGATGGATGATCTGAACGCCGCCGTCCAGCGGGGCAATCCCGCCATGCTGGAGGTGAACCGCGCCATCGCCGACGCCTCCGACCAGTGTTATAAGCTCACCGTCCTCCAGACCCGGGGCCTGCTGGACGCCGATACTTGCGGGGCCAAGCTGCGGGATGTTAACGCCAGGCTGGCGGAGCTGCGCCGGGAGCGCCGCCGTCTGCTGCAAAACGAGGACCTGGAGGACGTGATGGAGTCCCTGCGCCAGACGGCGGACGCGGTCCAGACCGGGCCGGATCAGTTGGACAGCTTCGATGAAATCCTGTTTGCAGACCTGGTGGAGAAAATCACGGCGGAGGCCCAAACCCGCATCCGCTTCCGGCTCCGGGGCGGTATTGAGCTGACGGAACAGCTTCGGGAGGTGTCACGATGACCAACCGAAAGAATCTGTACGGCTACCGCATCGAAAACGGCGCGCTGGCCGTCGTGCCCCAGGAGGCCAAAATCGTGAAGCGCGTCCACACGCTGTACCTGTCCGGGGCCTCCTACCAAACCATAGCGGAAGCCCTCAACGGGGACGGCATCCCGTACAGCGCCGAGGTCCCACAGTGGAATAAGCACAAGGTGAAGCGGCTGCTGGAAAATCCCCGCTACACTGGGACGGACGGCTACCCGGCCATTTTGGACAAGACCACGTTCCAGGCCGTCCAAGAACAAATCTGGGCCAAGACGGCGGGCTATACGTTCAAAGAGAAGCGGCCCGCCCTGGGGCTGGTCCAATACCTGCGCTGTCCCTGCGGCGGCGCGTTGCAGCGGGTAGGCGGCACCACCCGCAGGAAGGACACGCTGTACCTCAAGTGTGCGGTGTGCGGCACACGGGTTGCCATTTTGGATGACGATCTGCTGGCCCAGACAGCTCGTCAGATGATGGAGCACGACCACCTCGCTGAACAGCCCTACACCCCGTCCGCCGAGGTGATTCGCCTGACCAACGCTGTCAACCGGGGGCTGGAACACCCCAGCGCCCCGGAGGACGTAGTATCCCTAATCTTTCAGGGCGTGTCCGCCCGTTACGACTGCTGTCCCGCCCCAATTAAACAGGAAACCCACTGCCGCCCATCCGAAGCGGACCTCAAACGCTTCGGACAGGCGGTTTCACATATCACCATAACAGGAAATCTGGACGTGACCGCCCATTTCAAATAATAGGCCAAGGAGTGATCCCATGGAACAGACCAAATTGCAGCGCCGGGTACGGGTGATCCCCGCCACCAGGCAGGCCCGCACCGCGGCTCCCCGTAGGAGCGGCAAGCAGCGGGTGGCGGCCTACTGCCGGGTGTCCACCGACAGCGAGGAGCAGCTCAACAGCTACGCGGCCCAAAAGAACTACTACACCCAGAAGATTGAGGAAAACCCGGACTGGGAGATGGCTGGCGTGTTCGCCGACGAGGGGCTGTCCGGAACCAGCATGAAGAAGCGCAAGGAGTTCAACCGCATGATCGCCGCCTGTAAGCGGGGCCGCATCGACATGATCCTCACCAAATCCCTGTCCCGGTTCGCCCGGAACACGGTGGATTGCCTGAAAATGGTGCGCCTGCTGAAAGCCCAGGGGATTGGGGTAATCTTCGAAAAGGAGAACATCAATACCCTCACAGAGTCCAGCGAGTTCCTCATTACCCTGTTCAGCGGGTTTGCCCAGGCAGAAAGCGAATCCATGCGGGAGAGCATCATCTGGGGTCAGCATAAAAGCGCCGAGGCGGGCCACGTCACCTTCCAGTACAAGAAGATGCTGGGCTACCGCAGGGGCCCGGACGGCGGGCCGGAGATCGTGCGGTCGGAAGCGGAGACGGTGCGGCGCATCTACCAGCGCTACCTGGAGGGGGCCAGCCTGGGAGATATTAAGCGGGAGTTGGAGGCTGACAGCGTCCCCACGGCGGAGGCGGTGGAGGGCTGGTCTTATCAGGTGATCCAGAATATCCTCACCAACGAGAAATACTGCGGCGACGCCCTGTTGTTCAAGACCCGCACCCTGGACTGCATCAGCAAAAAGGCGGTGAAAAACACCGGCGAGTGGCCCATGGTTTTCATTGAGAACAATCACGAGGGAATTGTCCCCAAAGCGGTGTTCCTGCGGGTACAGGAGGAAATGGCCCGCCGAGCCAGCAAGCGGAAGGTGATGCAGAAGCACGGCAGAACTGAGCAGGGAAAATACTCCGCCAAGTATGCCCTGACCGAGCTGCTGGTGTGCGGGGAATGCGGCTCCCCCTACAAGCGATGCACCTGGGCCCGGAATGGCAAGAAGCGGATCGTGTGGCGGTGCGTATCCCGGCTGGAGTTCGGCACGAAATACTGCCATTGCTCCCCCACACTGGACGAGGAAAGGCTCCACCGGGCCATTTTGGGGGCGCTGAACGAGTACGGGGCTGCCCGGAGTGAGGCGGCAGACAGCGCCCTGGAGCTGGCTCGGATGGCCCAAGGGAGCACAGGAGGCGGCGATGAAGCGGCCCTGCGTCAACGGTTGGATGAACTGACGGCGGAACAGGCGACACTGCTGGACATGGTTTTGAAGGATATGGACAACACGGAGCTAAACGCCCGGATGAAGGCGCTGGCGGAGGAAAAGCAGGGGCTTTTGGAGCAGTTGATGGCGCTCCAGCAGAAGGCGGAGCGCCAGGCCCTCCATGCGTCCCGGAGGCGGGAGATGGAGGAATGGCTGGCCCAGCAGCCCACCGTTCTCACCGACTATGACGACGGCGTCACCCGCAGACTGGTGGACAGGATCACCGTAGCGGAGGCCGAGACAATCCGGGTGAAACTGAAGGACGCAGACGTGGAAATTGAGCAGAAAATGTGCTAAATTGACCAGCAAACAGTAGGAGCAAATTTTCCAACCTATTCTCGCGCCTCATCTTTTTATTCAAGCGGATCTCCTTCCACGTCACATTCAAATAGGTTATTGAGCTTCCGTATTTCCAAAAGGCGTTTCGGATCATGTTCCTCCATAAAGTCAGAAAGCGGACGAAGCGTCTCGGCAGTATAGAAACTTTGATCGTCGTTCACCCAAACCTCTTCTGAGATATAAAGCTCCGCCAGAACCTGATTGGGCACCAGGCCATCCCTTCTGGTCAAATAATCTGTTACGTGATGTGACCGAGTGCAATCATCCCAGTAAGGGAAAAGTTCCTTATATTCGCCATCTATAGGATTCTTTTCATACACGATATTGAACCGTGTGCCTGTATGGGGCGTATCGTTCTCCCATTTCCCCTCGAACAGCTTATGATGACCCCACAGCGAATAACTGCATCCCTGGCCATGCCTCAGACCATCTTTAAATTCCCCAACATAATGTGCTGTTTTTGCCCAACCGGCCTCTATGCCAAGCCCTCCTACAGCATCCAAATCTAAAAGGGCATTGCAAAGGGGCTCACCCGCGATATTGTAGATTTTGGTATAACCGTTGGGGGCTATCTCCAAAAGAGGTGTCCCATCAAGGGCCGTAAGTCGATTTCCGGCGGCAGGAGGCTGAGATTCCCCGGATAGGATCTCCAGCACGGCACGGGTAAGAGGGGTAAGGACCCTGCGGTAGTCATCAATCCTAAAAAACTGCTCACTATATTGACTGTTCATTGCGGGGATGAACCGCTCGTCTATAAACAGGCACAGCCAGCCTTGCATATAATCAGCGGCGGCCGCACTGTCCTCCGAAACTGCCCGTTTTGCCGTATTGGTCAGAACATCCACCAACTGAAGCAGATGATGAAGCTGCTCGGGTTCAAAACTTTCTTGAATGGAGGGAAGATAGGCAATTAACAGCGTGGAAAGCTGTCCGCTCATCTCTCCGACACCCCCTGACCACGGCGCACGGATTACAGCCTCCAACCCGTTGCTGAGTTCAGTGTACAAAATCTTCTTTGCCCCAGTTTCCTGTTTCGTGGCGGTTGTTTTTGTATCCCTTTTTTGAAGAAGATAGGTAAATACCGCAATCAGTATGGTAGCAATCAAAGTAAGTATTGCTACAGTGAGGCTGATTATCGTGTCAATGGGGAACAATGCTCCTCCACTTGGCGTTGAGGCCGATTCCGTGACAATATCCGCCATCACAACCCTTGCATTTAAAAGCAGCGCAACAACAGTGTTCATTATCATTCCTCCGGAATAAGCATCATACGACTGAAAACAATTTCTCCTCCAAAAGCGCCGTGCTTCATTACCTGCATCTGTTCCTGGGCCAACTGACGCGGGGATGGATAAAACGCAGTTTTTTTGCAGGTTGAAACCCCATAATTTTTCAATATTTGGGCTACGGCTTCCGCAGAAACCCCATGAGCTTCACAATAGGCATCTATCGCAGCCTGTGTCACCATGCTCCCTTTCCGGATTTTTGTCCCGATTTGCGCAATGATCTCTCTGGGGAAAAGGCAATTAGGCATCTTGGCGCCAAATAGATCGAGAAATGCTTGTCCACAGGCTCTTTCTTGGTGGAATGAAAGGGTTACCCCTTGCTGAAAATCTTCCAGCGCCTGTCCTTTTTCCAGTTTCACGCCAAAAGCACACTGATGACCTGGGCGTTGAAATGGCTGGAGGCCTATTGGGCGAAAAACCTCGCCATCCTCAGTCATACCAATTAAATACAGTATTCTGCTGATTGACCCCGTTCCTTCATCTACTGGGACAAATTCTCCGCCCTGAAGTTTTGTAGTGGCAAAAAATGCTGCAACCGCAATATCCGAGGTGAGATCGAGCATATTTGTGCGAAGGCCATAGTGCTGCGCCAATGCCAGGGTATCTACCCGAACGCCCTGACTCTGCGCAAATTTAACTTGGGGAAACCGCTCCGAGGCCATCGCAAAATCAAGAAGCTTGATAGAATCTATCAAAATGGTTTCCGATGTAGCATCCCGGTATATGGATGGAATCGTCTGCCAGGAAGCATCAGCCTGTCCCCGGTAAAACAATATGTTAAGTCCAGTTCGGGGGAGGATTACGGTATCACCTCGCTCAGTTCCGAAAGCTTCAAACGTAAGCTTCCGAACCAGCTTACCCTTTCCAGCCCGATCTTTCATATATAGCACTGGGTCTTCAGGCGAAAGAGCTCGAATGGCTTCAAATACATTGGCATAAATCATAAATATTTCCTCTAAGCGTATTATTTTAGTAAGGCAGCTCCTACTTGATGATCCAGCGATCCCCAATATTTTGTGTTTTGCATCAGCCGTGAACTTGCAGAACCGTCGTATAGCTTATCAAACGGCTTTTCATCCAGCGGATAGCAGACAACATCCCAGCAGCACCGCCGTATTCACCACCGGCACCGTCACCGTGTCATAACCATTTTTGGAAATCAGCTCGGTGTATGCGCCAAAAATAGACGCGGCCAGCGCCAGGAGCAGGCAGTGGTGCCAAGGCATGGCCGTCAGGATCAGCATGGTCACCGTCCCCACCGCTGTGGACACGGCCAGCATGGCGGCGGAACCCTCCCAGGTTTTCTTTGGGTCGGCCAGCGGCAGCTTCACGTGGTGTTTCCCAAAGCGGTGACCCGCCAGCGCCGCCGCACCGTCCCCAGTCCCCCACATGAGGATGGAAGCGGCCGCCGCCCAGGGCAGGCCGAGCCCGCCCCAGCACACCGCCACCAGCGCCGCGTCCATGACGAACAGCAAAAGCAGGCTCTTTTTGACCTCCCCAGGCCCCTTCTGGACGAACAGCCCGCCAAACCAGGGCTGTCCCTCCAGCGCACACAGAATGGGGTATACCGCCGCCGCGAACAGCAGGGCCGTGAGAGACGCCTGATACCACTCCTCCGCCGCCCACATCATCTCCACCAGGCAGGTGAACGCCGCCAGGTGCAGCAGCTTGCGGAACACGTGGGACGGGATTTTGAAAAAGTGGTGCAGGCAGAGCAGAATGACGGCGGCTGGGATAATGTACTCCAAAAACTCCAGCGTACAGCCAAGCACGCCATACAGCAGCGGCACAGCTTTGATGTATTCCCAGTAGTGGAGCAGGATCAGCGCCGCCCCCAGCAGGGTGAGCACCACGCCGGTCACTAACCCTACAGTGCGGCTGTCCACCCGGTTGGCGAACCGGGCGGACGCCAGGGACGCCGCCGTGGCCACGGTCATGCACAAGAGCAGCACCGGCCACCGCTCCAGCAGGATGACAGGATGGATGAGGATGTGACTCACCGAGGCGATAAGGGCGGTGAAGGTCATGATAAAGGTACTGGTGCCCACGGCCGCCTTCAACTCCATGCCCAGGAAAGCGGTGAACACCACCAGCATCATCATACCGCCGCCGGAACCCACAAAGCCTGTGCCAAAGCCGATGGTCAGCCCGAAGAACAGCGAGATGGCAATCCCTTTCCGGTCCAGCGCCGCGCCCTTTGCCGCCCCTTCGGCCCGTTCCGTGCTGGGCTTCACCAGGAAGCGGATACCGATGCAGAAGGTCAAAATCAGGGTGAAGCCCCCCAGCACCACGTTCCCCGCCCTCCAGGCGGCGAAGCTGCCCACAGTACACATCCCAATGATGCATACCAGCATGATCCAGCCCCGGCGCAGGTCGATGTTTTTGTGACGGATGTAGGTGGCGGTGGTCACGGCTGAACCCAGAACATCCGAGGCCAGGGCAATCGCAGTAGCCTGATAGGCCCCTGTCTCCCCGGCAAAGGAGGGGCACAGCACGATGAGAATCGGCACCATCACCGTGGCCGCCGACAGCCCCACCAGCCCTGTCCCCACCCCGGCCAGCACCGAGGCCAGGATATACCAAAAATACTCCATCATACGCGCCCGCTCCTTGCGTCGACTTTTTTCCTATGCTATCATGGAATGGGGAAAATGTCCAGAAAGGGACGGATATGCATGAAGAAAAAGTATATTGCCGCACTGGCAGCGGGCACGGGGATCGGCGCGTGGTGTATCCATCGGAATCAAAAGTATCCCGTGCGTCGGGAACTGCGCTTCGCCAACAAGCTGGCGGTTCCCGGCTGGGCGGTAAATCTGATGACCGCAAGGCTAGCCAACCGGGTGCTGAACCGAATGGCTCTCACATTGCCCGCTCCACCCCAAGGGGGGGAAAGCTGGGGTACACAGATTTTTTCAGCGGACGGCACACCCGTCTGGCTGACCCGCTACCGCCCAAAGGGGCTGGACTGGGCCGCACCCTGCCTGGTCTATTTCCATGGCGGCGGATTCTGTGTGCGGGATGCGGGGTACATCCACCGCTATGCCACCCGATATGCGGAAGGGGCGCGGTGCGAGGTGGTGTTCGTCCACTACCGCACGGCGGATATCGCCCCTTTCCCCACGCCGTTTGAGGACTGTTATGCCGCCCTGCGCTGGGTGTGGGAGAACGCGCCCAGGCTACGCCTGGATCGGGCCAGGATCGCCGTGGGCGGGGACAGCGCCGGGGGCGCGCTGGCCGCCGCCTGCGCCCTGCGCTCCAGGTGAACGACCTTACCCAATCTGAACAAATTGTTGTCAGTTGTTCGGATGGGATAGGGTCGTTTTTTGCCTGTAGCCCTTGTGTTTCAAGGGTTACAGGCTTTTTCGACTTCGGATACCATATGTCACTGGTCAAGAGCAAACAGATCAAAATCAGAGTGCAAAACGTGTAAATAAAGGGATTCGAACCCTTCCTGACATTATTTATTTCATCCGTAAACCCTGAGACGTATGGATTTTTTCTTTGCCTGATATGATATTGGCATTCTTAACATCCACACTCCTACAAGCATGATTGATGTTTCTTTATCCACATGATATAATATTAGAAATATTGTACCTATAGTGGAGGGTCTTATGGATAATCGATTATATAGGAAAAGATCTGTTACGCGAGAAGGAAATAATATATACATTCACAATCTTAATCGCTCCTTGTGCGTCAGCGATTTTATTCGTATGATGTATGATGGTTTATCAAGGAACTATGAAGACTTTTATATTTATTGGGAGGGTAGTGGAACACCTGTCTACCCTAACGCCTGTGTACCCGTTGCAGGAATAATCGAATATTATCGTCAGAAGGGCATAGAATTTCATACTAACATCTCGACATCTGAATACTTGAGTAGTTGCCATTTTGTATCACCCCTTTATCTTTCCGATTCAGAAATATCCGCACTTCGTAATCCGTTTGACCAAATTTTTCGCTATGATACTCCCGCACAGGTCGCTGCGTTTACCCAAAAATGTGTCGATTGCATTAGCCGACAGACTATCTGTAAAGAAGGAATATTGGAAAGCCTAATTTGGTGCATAAATGAAGTGATGGACAATGTACTTCTGCATAGTCAAAGCACCGCTGGTTATGTGATGGCACAGTTCCATTCACAGAATAACCACATCGCAATTTGTGTATCAGATACTGGGATTGGTATATATAATTCTTTGAAATCAAGTACCCATCATCCCTCAAAAGCTATTGATGCATTAACATTGGCTATACAAGAAGGGATTGGTGATGGCCAAGGACAAGGAAACGGATTATTTGGATTATATCAAATTGTACGAGCTAACGGGGGGCGACTTACACTGACATCAGGTCCAGCTTCATTAATGCTAACAGAGGATTTAGCACTTCAAAAGTATGATAATCTACCATATGTGGATCGCAATTCTCAAGGAACCATTGTGGATTTTCAGCTTGATTTAAATAAAGTTGTTGACATTAAGACCGCTTTCTCAAGTATTGGTGGATTTGATGGCTTTGACATCAGAATTGATAATATGCTTCAAGAAGATGATAGCCTCATGTATAACGTTTTTGAGAATTGTGAGGGGACCGCTACACGTGAAGCAGGGCGTTTACTCATGAATGACGTTATAAATACAATCAGAAGGGCAAACTGCAAAATTTGTCTGGACTTTTCACAAATAGCAACAGTAAGCTCGTCTTTTATTGATGAATTTATTGCAAAGATGATAATTGAAATGGGAATAGTGAACTTCAATCAGATTGTATCGATTAGTGGAATGAATGACACCGTTAAGCATTTATGTGAACGCTCAATTTATATGCGGATATTTGAAGAATGGCGGTCAACGCACCCCATGTCATTATAGCTTTAGTTTTCGTAATCCCCACGTTAAATTGGAGGGAGTATGAATTAGCGGGAGTGCTTTTGACAGTTTTGCTCACTGTATAATTTTTGGAAACCGTTGCGGCACAATGGTCACAAACCGGCATCTTTTTGTCAACGAAAGACAATGACAAAAATCGACAGGCTTCGACAGAGAAACCTGTTGATTTAATTTCTGTGTAGCAGAATTAACATCCCAAAACTTATCTGAGAATCTTGCCTCTTTGTAGATATCATGATAAAATTTGATATATTAATAAAGAATAGGGATGATACACATGATTCTCAAAAGGCCGACCGTATTCATTTCCTACAACCAAGAATCCGGCGACGCCATCGCGGACCAGATTCAAACTCGGCTTGAGCCGGTTGCCCAAGTGGTTCGTGACAAAACCTCGATTCCCGACTGGGGGAGCATCAAAGATTTTATGAAGTCGATTCGCGATCAGAATTTGGTCGTCATGATTATCACGGCGGAGTATCTGAAATCGTCCGGCTGCATGTTTGAGGTTGTGGAGGCCATGAAAGACGAGGGCTGGAACAAGCACACGATGTTCGTGGTGACCGACGAGGTGAGGGACATCTATACTCCTCAAAATTGGCCAAAGTATTTGGACCATTGGAAAACAGAAGAAACTGCCTTGAATCGTGCGATAGAGTGGGTTGACGACAGCGCGAAGTCAATAAAACTCGCGGAGGAACTGCGCAAGGTGAAAGAAATTCAGGCGTCGCTGATTGAGTTCCTCGACTGCGTCGCGGACGCCAAAAACCCCAATATACACGAGGCGGTTGAAAAGATATACCGGAGGGTAAATAAAAATTCATCCGGAATAGAGAATTTAAAAGAGACGCCGGCTTATGATGAAGCAGTTGGAAGCGATCCGGACGCACTGTATGCTTTGGGAAGAGCTTATGAGAGCGGGAAAGATGGGAAGCGGGATTATGAAAAAGCGGTGTCCTGTTACCGCCGGGCCGCAGAGTTAGGACATATAGAAGCGCAGTATCATTTAGGTGCCGCATATGAATGGGGCTTCGGCGTAAAAGTTAATTACGAAAAAGCAATGTATTGGTATCGGAAAGCAGCGGAACAGGGGGATGCTTGCGGACAATATTTGCTGGCTGTAAGAATCTGCAAGCAGAGTAAAGGGAACGAGATGGAATATTTGAAAGCGGTGGAATGGTATCAAAAAGCAGCGGAGCAGGGATACATTCCAGCACAATCTGCCCTTAGTGAAATGTATGAAAGAGGAACAGGCGTAAAACAGGATTATGAAAAGGCTGTGTGTTGGTCTCAGGAGGCGTACCGTCTGACCTGCCAGGCCGCGGAGCGGGGCGATAGCGACGCTCAATACAGTCTTGGCAGCATGTATATGTGGGGGAGGCCCGGCTTGGAAAAAGACGTGCAAGCAGCTGTAAAATGGTACAAAAAGGCGGCCGCGCTGGGGCATAAGAACGCTCAATTCTATTTGGGCGAAATGTATGAGAAGGGCAGAGATGTCAATCAGGACTACGGCGAGGCCATAGCATGGTATGAGAAAGCCGGTGCTCAAGGAGACACCCGCGCACTATTGCGTTTGGGCGATCTGTATACGGAAGGGAAAGGAGTTGAAAGAAATTATTTTAGTGCGCAAAAAAACTATAAGGCGGTAAAAGACCTGGTAGTAAAAGCTGCTGATGATGGAGAGGTTTGGGCTCAGAATGAATTGGCTTACCTCTATCAATATGGAAAAATCGGCGAAACAGATTACGATAAGGCCATCTATTGGTATGAAAAAGCAGCCGCTCAGGGGGATACCCGAGCTATGAGTTCTCTATGCCGCATATATCAGAGGAGGGAAAGAAACGATCCTGAAACGGCTTTAAAGTGGCAACAGCAAGCGGCATCATTGGGAAGTGGTTCGGCGATGATAGGCCTGGGAACCATGTACCGGCGGGGCGATGGAGTGGAACAAAATTATGACACGGCTATTTTCTGGTATCAGCGGGCGGCGGCGCAGGGAGATTTCTATGCGATAGAGAAGTTGGGTAAAATGTATGAGCGGGGCATGGGTACGGGTTCCAATATGGAAAAAGCGGCTGAATTATATGAAGAATACGCATATGTTGGGATTAATTATGCCCGGTGGCGTTTGGGATATCTGTATGAATACGGACTTGGCGTAGAGCAGAATGACGGGGAAGCAGCAAGGTGGTATCAAAAGGCCGCGGAACACGGCTACGGACGGGCGCAATATTCTTTGGCTTGCATGTATTTAGACGGAAGAGGCGTGTTCAAAGATGTTGAAACGGCTATCGGTTGGTATCGGAGAGCGGCTGATGGTGAACATGGAGATATGGCCGCACAGCGTGCACTGGGACAGATATACTTATATGGTATCGGCGTTCAGAAGGACTATCACGAGGCCTTTAAATGGTTTATGGCCGCGGGAGCGAAAAGACCTGATTATGATGCGCAGGCTTATTTGGGCTATATGTATGAAAATGGGTTTGGTGTGAAACAGGATCTTGAAATAGCGTTAAGCTGGTATCGAAAGTCAGCGAAATGGAGCGATATCGGACAGTTTTACCTGGGCCGCATGTATGAGAGAGGCACAGGCGTGACCCAGAGTGATAAGCAAGCCGCAATGCTATACCAGCAAGCCGCGAATTCAGGCAATGCCGACGCCCAGATACGTTTGGCGGAAATATATAAAAGAAAAGGGAATTACGATAAAGCAAACGAATGGTATGCAAGAGCAAAGGGAAAGGATAGTTGATTGAAATGCCTTTGAGTCCCTCGAAACACGAAAAAGATGCGGTATTTCTTTGTTGGAGATATAGCCTGCGCTTCTTCGTTTCAAACTAAGCCCTGTTACGTTGAGCTTTGATTTATGAATCGGTTTGAATTAGGGTAGGAGTATTGAACAGTTTTATTGGACTGTGCAATGCTCCTACCCCTATTTTATCCCGAAAAGCCTTGCGCTGTCAGGCTTTTCGGTGTTGATTCATTATCCGCAGAAATGGACACCTGATGTCAAAAAAGCTGAAATTCAGAGTCAAAAAATTAGAAATGGCGGCTTTTGAACCCTTTGCCTAATTAGTCTACGTATTTCTTTTTAACTTCATAGATCGCCTCAAATTGATCTGGCGTTTTATAATTAAGTGTACTATGCGGTCGTTGAGTATTGTAAAATTCTATGTAATTATCGACACTTTTTGCGAACTGCTGCTCGGATTTGTAATGTGTACGATAGATTTCTTCTCGCTTCATGAAAGAGAAAAAAGACTCCATGACAGCATTGTCATGAGGCTGGCCTGGAGCAGAAAAAGATTGGACAACCTTGTTCATGCGTAACAGCTTGCAGAAAGTCTTAGAAGTATATTGTGCCCCCTGATCACTGTGGAACATCAGAGACTGAGGAGCATTTCTGTTTTGATATGCTTGCCGGAATGTTGATGTGATCAAATAGGTACTGTTCTTAGGGGATACTCTGTAAGCCACTACCTTTCTTGAAAAAAGGTCAAGAATCACACAGATGTATAGATATTTGTCATTGATTTTAAAACAGGTCACATCGCTGCCCCAGACTCGATTTGGCTCATCTGCTTTGAACTGCCGTTGGAGAACATTCTGCTTTTTGGCCAGCCGCTTCCCTTTTTGATAGTCGCGTTTGGAATATCGAGTAATGCTTTGCAGGCCCATCTCCTGCATCAGTTCCCGAACATATTTAGATGAGGTGGAAATTCCTTGTGTAGATAATACTGCGGCGATTTTATTTGCGCCAAATCGCTGGTGACTTTCATCAAAAACCGCTTTGATGTGCTTTCTCATTTCGGACTTTCGTTTGTCATAAGCAGTCACTTCTTTTCTTCGGAAGATGTGGTTATAGAAAGTACCACGGGAAACACAGAGAGCCTCGCACAGTGCATGGACACTGTACTGACCATACAATTTGGAAAGTTCCTGTAATTTTTCCTGAAGCGGGGCGGACGCAGTACAGCTTACCTTTTGCAGAATCTCAACTTTTTGCTCCAGCTTTCGGATTCGTTGCTTCATCTTGATAAATTCCTGCTGGCTGACCACATGACCTGAGTCTGTTATGGTCGTTGTATAGGGTCTGATCCAAGTATAGAAAGTGCTTCTTGCCACACCAGTGTCGGCACAGATTTCTGCCACAGATTCTCCTGCGTGGTAACGAGATACTAATGCTTGCTTTTCTTCTGCACTTAGGTACATAATTTAATTCCTCCTTAACAGATAGCAAAGCCAGCATACCATGAAATTGTCATATCGTCACCTGAAACACGCAATGCAGAGGAAAACACATCCAATTGCTACTACCCTCACCAAAGATTATCTGATATAATATTAAAAAATGCACTTCGCAAATGAAAGCGGGAGGTTGTTCCATGAGCTTTGAACGTGGTGGGCGAGGAGATAAGGATGGGAACCGATACGAAGATCGGTTCTTTGCAAAATTAATATTGGATTTGCTCCTGGAAAAGCTTATAACAATTGAAGTTGAGCCTTTGGGTTCAGAGGGAGAAGGCGTTGAATTTGTTGCGGCGGCGCCGGATGGAGAACGCAGATATTATCAATGTAAGGGATCAAATGGGGTAAACACAAAATGGAACCCCCAGGATCTAAATCGCCATTCGGTATTTAAGCAAGCCAAAAAGCATATTTTGAGCAACCAAAATCACGCTTACTACTTTATTTCTCCGGTGCCCTATGATGAATTGGATACTTTGTGTAATCGGGCCAGAAACTGTCACAATGTGGATGAGTTCTTTGCGGAGCAAGTAACGAACCAGTCTCTTCGAAAATGGATGAGCCATTGTGAGATAGAGTTTCATGAAACAGGAACGTCGCTGGTACATCTCTTATCACGATGCTATTTTGAGCTGGAACCTATGGGTGAGGAGCATCGGCGGGGATTGGAAAGTTTGATATCTCTGCTATTTGTCGAAGATACTACCCATTCTACAACTACAATCCGCATTTTGCTGGAGCGTTTTTCGAACGATCAGGCATATTGGGGAAAACCGATTTATGCATCCAACGTTGTTGCCTGGCTGAAGCGACAAGGAATCCACCAACGTATTTTAGGACAAGATACTCGCTGGTTGCCTCGCATTCAACAATTGAATCGCGCCTATGCAGGACGTTTTCTAACGATTGGTCCTGACCTGATTCATCGAACGGAAACCGACGAAGTATTGCGGCATGTTCTCGCGGGTACATCCGTCATTGTGTTAGGTTCTGCCGGAACCGGAAAAAGTGGTTGCCTCCAGGAAGTTATCCAGGCATTGGAAAAGCAAGATGTTCCACATCTGGCGCTCTCGTTGGATAAAAGCCAGCCAGCACAGTTGGCGGATCAATATGGTCGGTCTCTGGGACTGCCGGATTCCCCGTCGGCTGCCTTGTTCCGCATCGCCGGGGAACAGCGGTGTGTGCTGATCTTTGATCAACTCGACGCTTTGCGCTGGACTAACAGCCGGACTTCCTCCATGTTAGATGTTTGCAAGGCCATAATCCAACAAGCTGAACAGTTTAACCGTTGGGAAAACGGGAAAATCAGCTGCATTTTTGCCGTCCGGTCATTTGACTACGAAACCGACCTGGGACTGCAAAACCTGTTAGAGTCTTCCGCAAACACTCAAGAAAACCAAATCACATGGGAAAAGGTTACCATCGGTCCGCTGTCCGATGCAGATGTTCAAGAAGTCATTGGGGAAGTGTATCCAAAACTGTCTTTACGGCTAAAGGAACTCCTTCGCACTCCCTCAAGCCTATATGTCTGGTCCAGGATCACGGGAGAGGAAAAGAACAACGTTACCTCTCTATTCCAGTTGATGGACGCATGGTGGAAACAGATATTGTCAGAATGTTGCAATATGGGAGTGGACGCTACTGTGGTGGCAGACTGCCGTGACCGCCTGGTTACCTATATGCGAAATCAGGAAACGCTTTTTGCACCGATACTGCTTTTTAAAGATCAGAAGCCGTTAGATGCATTGGTTTCTTGCGGTGTGCTAAAAAAAGATGAAAAGAGTGTATGCTTCTGCCATCAAAGCTTTTTGGACTATGCTCTGGTTGTAGATGATTTAAACCGTATTTTCCAAGGAAAGCATCTTCCTTCGCTGATTGGAAATATGGATAAGCAGACCCCGGATGTTCGCTATCAGCTGCTTATGCTACTGCAATATCTGTCGGAATTTGATGAAAACATGTTTCTGAAAGAGTGCCGTGGCCTTTTGGACGCCCCTGATATTCGATATTATTTTCGCTGCTGCGCCTTTGAGGTGTTAGGACAGCTACCGACTCCGAATCAGGAACATTGGAAACTGCTGGCAGCCTATTTTGATGAGAGTGAATGGCGTTCTCAAATCATTCGGACAGTATTTTGGGGACATCCCGCGTTTATCCGGCTGCTTGCAGAGCAATGCTCTTCTTATCCTTGGTATAAGCAAGAAGGCCGGGATCTGCTGAAATCCATTGTTCAGGCTGACCCGGAACTTGCGTGGATAATCCTTCAAAACGCAAATTCTATGACAGTGAACGAACTGTTTGACATTGCGAGAATCTCTACAATCCCGTCCACACAGATATTTTCTCTCCGAATACAGCTACTGATTAACCATGCCGATGTCCTCTTGCGCGATTTTGGTTTATATGACCTGTTGTCTCATGGCTATGCCCAAGCAATTCCTGTTATGAAAGCATGGGTTGCCCTAAAGCCGGATAAACGAGAACACGTGCAAATTCCAGATGAAACTGTATTGAAAAAGTATGCCGGCCAGTATTATTCTCAGGTACTCGATGAACTGCTGACGTTTGTGCTGGAAACTGCGGCTCGGGAGAGTGCAAAACAATATCGAAGCGAATGGGTGGAAGCGGGACGCCATGTATCTGCGGAACGTCTAATCGTTCGGTTGATACAGGATGCACTGAATAAAGAAGCAGGAGAAATGCCGGAACAATTTTTCCATCGTTTGTCTTTTTTTGCACAAGTGGAATCTCCCATTAAGCCGGAATTGTTTCTCCATGCAATCGAATACCTGCCACTGCACAAGGCGGATGAGGTATTTGATTGGTTGCTGGAGGATTTTGATGAACGAGCATTTGATGAAACCAGCTTTGAGAATAGTCAACTCGCCTGTTGTAGGCGAATCATTCAGCGTTTTTCACCTCATTGTAGTATAACTACATTCACCCGCTTGGAGCAGTTCCTCACTCGGTGGAGTCCCAATAGAAAAACTATGCTGGCTGCTTACCAGGATCGGATAGCCTGTCATAAAGTTGAAGGAGGCGGAAATTATTATGGCTCCTTTTGGGGTGATTTGCAAAGAATACTGCTCCCTGCGTTGGATCATAAAAGAATAGCCAACCGAACAAAAGAATTATGCGGGATTCTATTTCGAAGATTCCCAGAAGATCCTCCAAAATTTAAAATACCCCATATAGGTATGGCGCATGTTGTTTCTTCGCCCATTGACGGACATATTGATCGAATCCGTGATAAAAGCTGGCTGAAATTAATTGCCCGAATGAGTACAAATCCGCCTGATAGGAGCATGAGAAATTGGGAGAAAGGAGTAGAATCTACACCATCCATGTTTGCACGCAGCTTGTCAACGGCCTCAAAAAAAGAGCCTGTTCGTTTTGCTGCACTTTCCTTACATTTCCCATCAAATGTTAATCTTGGGTTTGTCGATGCAATTGTGAGCGCAATTACTTCCCCGGAAGTACCGCTACCATTGACTTGTGAAGTATTGCGGCGGTTTTGCAGAAATCCATCCGCACAAATGGCGATTTCGTTTTCATATGTATTATATGAACGAGCAGAGGAAGATTGGCCATCTGATATTTTACAAAACTTAATCAAAATCGCTTGCTGTCATGCGGACCCGGAACCTGACTCTTCCCATCTTCATTTTGGAAAAAGCAATGCCAATCTATGCTGCGATGACTTGCTTCAAAACTCTGCGAATTGTGCCCGAGGATGTGCAGTTGATACAATCGCAGCGCTTTTATGGGAACATACAGAATACGCCGATCGGTTTAAAGTGGTTTTGAAACACTCTGTTGAAGATGAAAATCCTGCTGTATTGTTCTCGGTTCTTCACTGTGCCGTTGCCTGGTATAATATTGATAAAACGTTTTCCAAAAGTCTGTTTGATAGGCTGTTTGCAAGAGATTTACGTGTGCTCGGTGCCAGACAAGCCTGGGATCTTTTATGCCTTTTTTATAACACCGAATCCGAATTTTACGCTGAACGGTTAAAAACTGCTATGCAATCTCCCATTGAAGACTTGAAGAAATATGCCACTGAAATGGCTGCCACTTTGGTTATTATGGGACAGTGGAGCTTAGAGGAATTCGTATCCCTGTTGTTCAATGAGCAGCAGAAAAACGTAATCTGCCATCAGGCTGTCATTCATTATCAATATGACGAAGCCCGTGTATATTGTCAGCAGCTTCTGCAGTGGCTAATGGAGGAAAGCCAAAAACTTCCATCTCTTAGTTTGCTGTTTCATAATGAACGTCTTGAAATTCCACGGGACCGAAACTTTATAGTTGAACTGCTTGGAAAGGAATATAGGAGTATAATTGTAGGGGATGTTTTGCACTATTTGAAGACAACCCATATAGATGCAAAAGATTATGCAGAGATTTTGTTTGCATGTTGTGCCCCCCTTTCGGAACAACAACAGTTTATCCCGCGATACCATGTTGATGACTTGATTTTTTGTGTAGTTCAGCTGTTCCGTTTTGGGAAAGACGATGCGGGTGTTATAAAACGATGCCTGGATATTTGGGATGCTGTATATCGGATGTATCCACTGTCGATTCAGCCGCTGACCGATTTGTTGGAGCAGAGTTAAACGGCGCATCTTTTTTGTCAACATAAGACAAGTTCATGTGGTGAAAATGCTATCTTGCCCGTCAAGCCAGTGTTTTCAACGCAATCAAGGCCCTCGGAAAATGAAATCCGAGGGCCTTGATTGGTAAGCGTTAAATAGGGATGAACCCACGGAAGCGCAAAATAACCGGCAGCCGCAGTTTTAGCGGCAGCCGGTTATTTACATAGCGATTGCACAGAAGAATCCCAAGGCAGGCAGGTCTCTGCAGAAA